>R26__coassemble_420_pt1 | contig 26772 bp, 23 predicted proteins | sample R26__metabat2_low_PE_037 | metagenome-assembled genome bin R26
AAACCCTTTTCGACACGCTGACAGGCTGCCAAAAAGTTCGGAAGACAAGCAACTCACGCCCGTCGGCGTACATAGGTACGGTAGGGCGTGAGTTGCGCAGTAAGTCAAAATCCTTGTGAAACAAGCACTTTTAGGATCAAAATGTTTGAAAAAGCTCTAAATACGGAATGTCATATAATTATCGCTTTGTGCCAAAAAAGTTTAACTGATTTTGACGGTTGCGGACTTTTTTGACAGTCTGAACGCACAAGTCAGATGACTTGTGCGTTAAACTTTTATACTCTCCAGTCGTTCATGTATGCTTCCTGCTCTGCTGTCAGCGTATCAATTTTCAGTCCTGCGCCGTTCAGCTTCAGGCGGGAAACAGCATCGTCGATTTCCTTCGGCACCTCATAGACCTGCTTATCCAGATTCTTTCCGTTTTTCAGCATATATTCCAGAGATAGTGCCTGCACGGAGAAGCTCGTGTCCATGATCTCTGCCGGATGACCGTTGCCGGAAGCCAGATTGACAAGTCTGCCTTCCGCGAGCAAATTCAGCGTTCTGCCGTCCGGAAGCGCATAGCCGACAATTTCATTGCGGCGCTTGAATACGCGCACAGACATCGCTTCCAGCTCCTCAGCATTGACTTCCACGTTAAAGTGGCCTGCATTGGAGAGGAAGGCATTGTCCTTCATCACCTCGAAATGGCGGCGCGTAATTACATCCTTGCAGCCGGTCGTGGTAACAAAAATATCACCCTGTGACGCTGCTTCGTCCATCGGCATTACACGGCAGCCATCCATAGAAGCTTCAAGCGCCTTGATCGGATCGATCTCCGTAACGATTACATTTGCGCCCATTCCCTTTGCGCGCATGGCAACACCGCGACCGCAGTAGCCGTAGCCGGCAACAACAACCGTTTTTCCGGCTACGAGCAGATTTGTTGTATGCATGATGGCATCCCACACAGACTGACCGGTGCCGTATTTGTTATCATAATAATGCTTGCACTTTGCATCGTTGACATTCATCATCGGGAACGGCAGTAAGCCTTCCTTTGCACGGGCATAAAGACGGTGAATACCGGTAGTTGTTTCCTCTGCGCCGCCGATAATATTCTTGCCGAGCTCCGCATAATCTCCGCTCAGGAGGTCTAAAAGGTCGCCTCCGTCGTCAATAATCAAATCAGGCTGGCAGGACAGTGCCTCAATCAATAGCTGCTTGTATTCCTCGGCAGTTACGCCATGCATCGCATAGGTTTCCACGCCCATGGATGCAAGACCTGCAGCCACATCATCCTGCGTAGAAAGCGGATTGCAGCCGGTAGCATGCACTTCGGCGCCGCCTGCAGCAAGGCACAGCGCCAAAAACGCCGTTTTCGCTTCCATATGAATGGAAATCGTTATCTTTTTTCCGGCAAAAGGCTTTTCGCGCTCAAAGCGTTCACGAATCGCGACCAATGCCGGCATAAAATCGCGGACCCATTCTATTTTCATTCTTCCGTATTCTGCAAGAGAAGTGTCTCTGACATGGCTCATAATGATACCTCCATCTGTTTCTGCGTGTATCATAACATTTTCTGTATAATTTTTCAAGCACCGAACAAAATTCATAGTTTGTTTGTAGACAAGTGTCCGAGAATCAGTTACAATAGATTTGTTCAATAAGGAGGTTTCATATGAGTAATCTCAAACGAGACATTAACCGTTTTTTTGTTAAAAACCGCGACAAGGGAATCCCGAATCTGATGCTTTTTATCTGCGTTGGTAATGCCGTTGTCTATCTGGCATGGCGATTATTTAATGCTGCTCTTCCAAACTTTCTGTTCTTTGATGCTGCTCTGGTAATGAAGGGGCAGGTTTGGCGCTTATTCTCTTATATTTTTACCTTCGCCTGCGGACCTTCCTTCCTGTTCAGTACCTTTATCGGCGCAATTTTTTCGATATTGTTCTATTTTTGGATTGGCAGAACCCTGGAAGCTGTTTGGGGAACTGCACGATTTAATATTTTTTATCTCTCAGGAATTCTGTTAAGTGATTTATATGCGTTGTTACTCTACTGGATTTTCGGCATAGACATCGTTATCACATCCAATTATATCAATCTTTCGATGTTTCTTGCCGTTGCAACACTGATTCCCGAACAGCGCATTCTTCTTATGATGATCATTCCCGTCAAAATGAAATGGCTCGCTTGGTTTGATGTTGGATTCACGCTGATTGGTGTTATTTCCGGCTTGGTTAATGCTTTTCTATATTCGTTCCTCGGACCGTTTATTACTACTGCCTATATACTTGCCGCCTTTTTCCCGTTGGTTGCGCTGGCAAACTATGCACTCTTCTTTGGGCGGGATATGAAAAACCTGCTTCCGAAATTTCAGCGTATACGCCGCAAAAAAACGTTTTCGTCAGTCAAAACCGATGCGCAGCCGAATCCCAACTGGGCGAAGAACTACCGCAGTGCTTCCGGCGCGCGTCCTTATCGTCATAAATGCACCGTCTGCGGACGTACCGACACCGACTGCCCTGATCTGGAATTCCGCTACTGTTCAAAATGCACCGGTTATTTCTGCTACTGTATTGACCATATCAACAATCACACACATGTGCAATAACATCATTTCAGAAAGCAAGCAGCACGATAGAAGATTTTTCTTCCATCGTGCTGCTTATTCTATGTACCGTTAGGATTCATTGTCAATATGGCGCTGAATACGGTCAATGATCATTTCCAATGCGACAAGATTCTTTCCGCCTTCAAGAACGACCAAATCGGCATTTTTCTTGCTCGGCTCAACAAACTGCTCATGCATGGGTTTTACCGTAGCCAGATACTGACTCAAAACGGACTCCAGACTTCTGCCGCGCTTGGCAACGTCTCTGCGAATTCGGCGAATCAAACGGACATCTGCATCCGTATCAACAAAGATTTTAATGTCCATCAGAGAACATAATACTTTGTTTTCGAAAATCAGAATTCCCTCAACCAGAATTACCTTACTCGGCTCAAGGCGCGTCGTTTCTTTGGTACGCGAATAGGTTGTATAGTCGTAAATCGGACATTCGATCGCTTTGCCGGCTTTGAGCTGGCGCAGATGCTCGATCATCATTTCCGTATCGAAAGCGTCCGGATGGTCATAGTTGACCTTTTTGCGTTCTTCGATACTCAGTTCTTCATACGGTCGGTAATAATTATCATGGCTGAGAACGGTTACATCATTCTGGAAGCGGGCAAGAAGGCTTTTCATCAGGGTCGTTTTGCCGCTTCCGGAACCGCCTGCAATACCTATGACAATAATATTTGACATTTTCTATCCTCCGTGGTGCGTGTAAAAAGCGAAAATTTGCTGATTAACAATCATTGTCCTATCCCCAAGCGGGGATAGGACAATGCAATATATGGGTTATCGTTGGCCCTTGTCGTACGGAATACCTTCTGCCTTCGGAGCTCTGGAACTCTTGGAGGTCAGAGCAAGGACGATCAGGGTAATTACGTACGGGAGTAGACGATAAACATAGGAGCTGATGCCGATCTTATCCAGCATGAACACGCCATCGCCATTGATATCTAATGTCGAATACGATGCGGAGATACACTTGAACAAGCCAAACAGTAACGATGCACCAGCAATATTCAGAGGCTTCCAGTTACCAAAGATCATAACTGCCAGAGCGAGGAAGCCGAAGCCGGCAACGTCACCGTTACAGGTGCAGCCCTGCGTGGTCAGAGCGTAGACAAAGCCACCCATACCGGCAAGTGCACCGCCGATGGTAACGCCGGAATATCTCATCTTGGTGACGTTGATACCGAGAGAGTCAGCCGCCTGCGGATTTTCGCCGCAGGAACGCAGACGCAGACCGAATTTCGTCTTGTAGAGAATCACGGACATGATGATAAAGATGATGATAACCAGGTAGGTTGCCAGATATGTTTTATTCAGGAATAGGTCTACGAAGAAATTGGATTCGCCGTCTGCGCTGAAACCGAACATCGACTTCTTGAGCAGGAACCAGCTTGCACCGGAAGCACCGTCTGCCATGTTCAGCGTATTCTGGTTAACGATGATACGGATCAGGAACAGAACGATTGCCGGAGCCAGCATGTTCAGTGCCGTACCGCCGATGGTCTGGTCAGCACGCAGGTTGATGGATGCATAGGACAGCAGAAGAGAGAAAATCGCGCCGCCTGCTGCGGAGATCAGCATAACAAGGACTTCCATCAGCTGAAGCTTAGCGAAGTCATTGTTTGCAAATGCAGTTGCAAAAAACTCCGTGCTCTGCAGGACACGAACACTCATGACGCCGATAAATGCGCCCATGATCATAATACCTTCAAGAGCCAGGTTGATGATACCGCTTCGCTCGGAGAAAACACCGGCAAGAGCAACAATCATCAAGGGGATCGAGTAAAGCAGAGTCTGTTGAACTAAGAATGTCATGCTTGCTCACCGCCTTCCTCAATTTTAGCATCTTCCGTCGGCTTGGACTCCTCTGTAGGCTTGGTGTCTACAACAGCAGCCTTTTTCTTGTTGCCGCCGCTGAGGAACATACGGATGATCAGTGCAAACGCGCTGAGGTAAACGATTGCAGCAATAATGACATCCGTAATGTATTCGTTGTATGCAGTCAGCTTAGTCAGCTGGACACCAACGATATCAAGCATAGCCATAAAGATGCCGCTGAAGATAACGCCGATGGGGTTATTGATTGCAAGGAGTGCAACCGGAATGCCATTGAAGCCGGTTGCCGGCAGGGACTGGTACGTAGTCCAGAAGAACTCAGTATTGCCGGAGAGGGAATACAGAGCTGCACCGGCTGCTGCAAGGCCGCCCGCTATGGACATGGAGAGAACGATGTTCTTCTTGTCCTTGATGCCGGCATATCTTGCCGCATGGCGGTTTGCACCGCAGGCCTTCAGCTGGAAGCCGAAGGTGGTCTTGTTGATGATGATATACATTGCAATTGCGAAAACGATCGCAATCACGATACCAGCATTGATCTGAGAGCCCGGGAAGATCTTGTCCAGACCGAGTTTCGGAGTAGCGACATTGTTCCAAACGGTCTTATAGACATAACCGGACTTGGTGTTTTCCGCCAGGTTCTGGAACAGACCGGTAGCGGTATGCCACTTGTTCTGGCAGAAGTATTCGCCCTTGACAACGGAGAAGCTCGCAATATCGAACACCCAGGTAACGACGTTTGCCGCGATCCAGTTCGTCATGATGCAGGCGATAACTTCGTTGATATTGAGCATTGCCTTCATAAGGCCGGGGATAGCGCCCCAGAGAGCACCGGCAAGGATGCCGCCGAGGAATGCGATCAGCCAAACGAGCGTGGGCGGAACCACAGTCGTCGGGATCGAAAGAGCGAGCAGCAGGGTAACGAGCATGCCCATCAGGTACTGACCGGGGGCACCGATGTTGAACAGGCCGGTCTTCTGGGAGATCGCCACAGAAAGGCCGCACATGATCAGCGGGATCGCACGGAACAGCATGTTGCCGAAGTTGACGGAGTTAACACCCCACGTCAGCACACCTTCGGGGCTTCTGCCGGTGCTGAACAGACCGGCGAAGATCAGCTTAACGCCTTCCCAGGCACCTTTGCCGTCGATAACAGCGCTGGCCGCGCCAACGATCAGAACGAGAACACTGCCGAAAATCAGGCCGAGGATGATAGAAATGACAGACGCAATCAGCTTTTGCGTGCCTTCATTCTTTACGAGCTTATTCATCTGCGCTGCCTCCTCCCATATTCATGCGCTTGGCACCAGCCATGTAAAGGCCAAGCTCCTGAACAGTCGTTTGTTTCGGATCAAGTTCGCCGACGATTTCGCCTTCATACATAACAAGGATACGGTCGGAAAGGCTCATGACCTCATCCAGTTCCAGAGAGACAAGCAGGACTGCCTTGCCGGCATCACGCTGCTTGACCAGCTGTGCATGGATATATTCGATAGCGCCGACGTCGAGGCCACGGGTCGGCTGGACTGCGATCAGCAGAGGCTTCTCACGGTCGATCTCACGGGCGACGATCGCCTTCTGCTGGTTGCCGCCGGACATGGAACGCGCTTTCGTGATTGGACCCTGACCGCTTCGGACGTCAAACCGATCGATCAGACCTTCGGAATAAGAGCGGACGTTCTTGTTGTTGATGAAGCCGGCAGTCTGGAATTCCTTTTCACGGAATCTCTGCAGGACCATGTTCTGCTCGAGCGTGAAGTCGAGGACCAGACCATGCTTATGACGGTCTTCGGGGATATGACCGATATTTTCCAGACGGTCGCTGACGGAACCCTTGGAAATATCCTTGCCGCAGAGCGTTACGGTACCGCCGGAGGACTTTTCAAGACCGGTAAGACCGTAGACAAGCTCCGTCTGGCCGTTGCCGTCGATACCTGCAATGCAGAGGATCTCGCCTGCGCGAGCCTGGAAGGAAACATGCTTAACAGCGTCATTCTTATGAAGCTTGGAGGGAACGGTGAAGTCCTTAACGTCAAGAATAACGTCCGTGGGCTTCGCTTCGTCCTTGTCGACGACCAGCTGGACCGGTCTGCCGACCATCATGTTGGACAGTTCCTGCTTATTCGTGGAGGAAACATCGACGGTGCCGATGTACTTGCCCTTACGAAGAACGGAAACGCGATCCGCAACCGCCATGATCTCATTGAGCTTATGCGTGATGAAGAGGATGGACTTGCCTTCCTTTGCAAAGCCGCGCATGATGTCCATGAGCTCATCGATTTCCTGCGGAGTCAGAACAGCCGTCGGCTCGTCGAAGATCAGGATCTCATTGTCTCTGTAGAGCATCTTGAGGATCTCAACGCGCTGCTGCATACCGACGGTGATATCTTCGACCTTTGCATCAAGGTCAACATTCAGACCGTATTTCTCAATCAGAGCCTCGACCTTTGCACGGGCTTCCTTCTTCTGGAGGAAACCGGCCTTGGTCGTTTCTGCGCCGAGAATGATATTATCGAGGACGGTGAAGACATCGATTAGCTTGAAGTGCTGGTGAACCATGCCGATATTCAATCGGGTCGCATCGTTGGGGTTGTTGATCACTACAACCTCACCGTTTTTACGGATTTCGCCCTGTTCCGGCTGATACAGTCCGAACAGAACAGACATCAAGGTCGATTTACCTGCGCCGTTTTCGCCGAGCAGCGCATGGATCTCACCGCGGCGAAGCTGCAGGGTGATATCATCGTTCGCCTTGATACCGGGGAACTCTTTGGTAATGTGTAACATCTCAATTACGTAATCTTGAGAGTTGTCCATACCGCACCTTCTTTCCTCTCATTATTATTAGCCGTTTTCGACTGAATTACAAAATAAAGAACCGTATATTATTCTGCCGGGAGAACGATCTCGCCCATTTCAAAATCGATCAGTTTGAAAGTGGGAGTAGGCTGACCGACGTAATCGATCAGTTCAAGGCTGAGCGAAAAGTCAGCCGTCTGGACATCTGCCTCGTCGGACTTGTTCACAACCGTAACCGTGCCGGAAACGAACCAGTCTTTGCCCTCATTGGTCACCGTGTCAATCACAAGATCTTCTTTTTCCTTTGCGATCTTGAATTTCTTGTAGTTGTTGGACAATTCCGTCTTTATGCGCTCTTTTGCGGCGTTCTCTGCATTTGTACGAAGCACGCCATCAGAATAGACCGACGTGTCGCCCGAGCAGGCAGTCAGCAGAACGGAAAACAGCACTGCAACAACCAAAAGAATTATGACGGGTTTTTTGATGTGTTTCATACCTGAATCTCCTTACAAAAGAATTCGGAAAGCGATTTTCCGGGGGAAATGAATGACCGAAACACGGCGATTCGAGGATATTATCCGCGTGTTAATCATTTATTACATTTTAACATAGTACACAAGAAAAAGCAACAAAGATTTTCTCCTTTTGATAATAATTTCTAAATGAAAAAGCAGAAAAATCGCCGCTGCCGAAAATACGGGCAGCGGCGAAAATCAGGGATCACTTTCGAAAAAGGATAAAAAAAGGAAGGCCGAAGCCTTCCTTTTTTATAAGCCGTTAATTACTCGACAATGTTCAGAGTAACGTTCGGGGTGTTGGTGTCCAGGTTAGCGAAATCGTTGTCGATTTCAACATCGCCTGCAACGATGGCAGCCAGAAGAGCTTCGTAGTCTTCAGCAGTCCAGTTAGCCAGAGACCAAGTATCAGTCGGGAGGCCAACAGCACCCTGTTCTGCGCCCAAAGTGACACAGTTGTTGCCCCAATCTGCCCAGTCACCTTCAACGCCGAAAGAAGCAGCCAGAGCCTGATATGCAGCATTGCCAATGCCCTTCAGAGCAGAAGTGATAACTGTATCGGACTGGAAGGACTGGTCAACGTCAACACCGATAACCTTTGCGTCAGCAGCAGCTGCAGCAGCGGTAACGGAGTCAAAGATGGAGCCGCCGCAGGAGAAAATGACCTCAGTGCCATTCTCATACCAGCCAGCGCAGAGGGTCTGCAGTTCAGCAGACGGGCTGAAGGATGCGCCATACAGCCAAGTGTAGTTCATTTCGACAGTAACGCCGAGTTCTTCAGCAGCTGCGTTTGCGCCCTGAACATAGCCGTAGCCATATCTGCAGCAAGCATCGTTGGTGCCGCCGCCGCCACCGCAGAAGCCGAGCTTCGTGTAGCCTTCTTTAACTGCAGCGTAACCTGCGAGGTAGCCGCACTGTTCTTCCTGGAAAACAACGCCAGCAACGTTCGGCATATCGAGAGACCAACCATCAACGAAGATGAAATTGACATCGGGATATTCAGCAGCGACAGTTGCCAGAGCGGTGCCCTGCATGAAGCCTGCGCAAACGATAGCCTTTGCGCCGTTGTCAGCAGCAGCTCTCATAGCATCGCAACGATCGTCGTCGGTAGCTTCGGAGCCGTTTGCCGGCTGATAGTACTTGTAGGACAGGCCGTTCTCGTAAGCAAAGAGCTTAACGCCATCGTAAGTGCCCTGGTTGAAGGACTTATCCTTCAGCTGGCCAACGTCGGTGACGAACGCGACTTCATAAGTACCATCTTCAGAAGTCATGGAGTCATCGATGTCATCAGCGGTGATTGCGGGAGCTTCGGTCTCAACAGGAGCTTCGGTCTCGACAGGAGCTTCGGTCTCGACAGGAGCGTCAGTAGCAGCTTGGGTCTCGGGAGCAGCTTCGGTGGGTTCTGCGTCGCCGCAAGCAGCAAACAGACATGCTACCATGCAGAGGGCGAGCAGAAGAGCAACAAGTTTCTTCATTTTCTTAACCTCCAAAATTTTTGTTCGCGGTTTTACCGCTTAATGTATTCTTGCATAAAACAATCAAAAAATCAAGATGTGAGCAAATTTTTGTTAAATATGCCCAAAATTACCGGTTTAAATCGTCCTTTGTGAAGCTTAATGGCAGCAATTCGCTCAAAGTATAGGTCACAACGACGCCGTCGCCCCTGCTCAGGTAGATCTTAAAGTCATTTTTACAGAACTCCGCCATGACCTGACGGCATACGCCGCAGGGTGCGCACAGCTCGGAAATCGGCTCTCCGCCCTTGCCGCCGACGATTGCGATCGCCTCAAAATCGCGCTCGCCCTGATAGACAGCAGTGAAAAAAGCAGTCCGTTCTGCGCAGTTGGTCGGTCCGAAAGCCGAATTCTCAATATTACAGCCCTGATAAACTTTTCCGTCCTTCGTCAGCAGTGCAGCGCCGACAGCAAATCCGGAATACGGAATATACGCATGCTCACGTGCTTCAATTGCCAAATTAACCAATTCCAACGGTGTCATGTTATTTGCCTCCTGACTGTTTTTTTGATAATTCGAGGCAGGACGAACTGCCCTGCCCCGTTTTTATTTTTGTAAAAATTACAGAATTTCAGCTGCAAAGCTCTTGCCGGGTGTTTTGTAATCGACACCCAAAAGCTCTGTTACGGTTGCCGCGATATCGGCAAAACTCGTTCTGGTACCGAGATTGACCGGTTTTACCTTCTTGCCTGCAATCAGCAGCGGTACATACTCACGGGTATGGTCGGTCGTTGCTGTATAAGCAGGATCGCAGCCATGGTCTGCAGTGACCATAACGATATCATCCTCGCCCATCTTTGCCATAAAGTCCTTGAACCAACCGTCAAATTCTGTCAGTGCAGCTGCATAGCCGTCGATATTGCGGCGATGACCGTAGAGCATATCAAAATCGACCAGATTGATGAAGCACAGGCCGTGGAAATCACGATCTGCATATCCCATTGTCTTGTTCAAGCCGTCGGTATTACCCTTGGTGTAGACGTGCTCCGTTGTGCCGCGTCCTGCAAAAATATCAAAAATCTTGCCGACAGCCAGCATATCCAGACCTGCACCCTTGATGGCATCCAGCATGGTTTCTGCAGGCGGCTCAAGCGAGAAGTCATGGCGGTTTGTCGTACGGGTGAAGCCGTCCTTCGCGTTGCCGATAAACGGACGGGCAATGACGCGGCCGACGCCATGCTTGCCGACCAGAAGATTTCTTGCGATCCGGCAGTATTCATACAGCTTTTCCGGCGGAACGATATCTTCGTGCGCTGCAATCTGGAAAACGGAGTCTGCAGAAGTGTAGACGATCAAATCGCCGGTCTTCATATGCTCTTCGCCGTATTTGTTGATAACTTCCGTGCCGGACCAGGGAGCATTGGCAAGAACGCCTCTGCCGGTTGCTTCACGGAAAGGCTTGAGCAGTTCTTCGGGGAAACCGTTGGGATAGGTAGGCAGCGGATTCGGAGAAACCAGACCTGCAATCTCCCAGTGACCGATCGTCGTATCCTTGCCCATAGATGCTTCCTTCAGACGGCAAACTGCGCCCTTCGGTGCATCCGTACCGGGAAGATAGTCAACCGTATCGATGTTGCCAAGTCCGTAGGAAAGGAGATTCGGAATGTTCAGCTTGTCGGAAGTGGAGCAGCTTTTCAGCGTGTTGACATTATGGTCGCCAAAGCTTGCCGCATCCGGCATTTCACCGCAGCCGCAGGAATCGAGTACAAATAAAAATACGCGTTTCATTGATGTGATATTCTCCTCTTCTGAAAAATTACATTATATAATAATTGGAACACCGTCCAAAAATTTACCGATTATTTTTCCAGCTTGACTGCCGTTTCCAGTGCGACCAGCATCATTTCGCGGAAGGAGGTCTGGCGTTCATCCGCGCTCAGTGCTTCACCGGTCACGAGCTGATCGGAAATCGTGCAGATGCACAGTGCATTTGCGCCGCAGCGTGCCGCATTCATATACAGACCGGCAGCTTCCATCTCGACAGCCATGACGCCCATTTTCGCCCATGCTGCATTGGTTTTCAGAACATCGGGCAAACCTTCGTCGTCTGTATAGAAATTGTCACTTGTCAGAACGTTGCCGACATGGTATTTCGCGCCGACCTCTTCGCAGGAGGAAACTGCATTGCGGAGCATCTCATAAGATGCGATCGGAGCAAAATGTCCATCCAGATGGAACTGATGCGCAAAATTGGAATCTGTGCAGGTTCCCTGTGCAATGACGATATCGCGAAGTCCGATATCCGCACGGATCGCTCCGGCAGAGCCGATTCTCATGATGTTGCGTACGCCGAAAGCGTTGTACAGCTCATAAGAATAAATGCCGATAGACGGAACACCCATTCCGGAAGCCATAACGGAAACCTTAACACCCTTATAGGTGCCGGTATAGCCCTGAACGCCGCGGACATCATTTACAAGGACGGGATTCTCCAGAAAATTCTCGGCAATATACTTGGAGCGAAGAGGATCGCCCGGCATCAGTACTGTCTGTCCGAAATCTTCCGGCTTTGCTTTGATATGAGGTGTAGGATAGTTCATCATATTCTCCTTCTTCCAGCTCAATGGCTGTGCAGTTTAATTTTCTTATGTTCCATAATGTTCTTGCGGTAGCAGCGATGACACATAGCAATATAGCAGTCATTTCCGCCGATAAAAATCTGCGAGCCTTCCGTTACTATGTATCCGTTCCCGTCAACACGGGCATTGACTGTCGCCTTCGCGCCGCAGTCGCAAATCGTTTTGATTTCTTCAATATTGTCTGCAATTTCAAACAGGCGCATACTGCCGGGAAAGAGCTTTGTGCGGAAATCAGAACGCAGCCCGAAACAAAGGACCGGGATATTATAATCATCCACAATTCTGCGAAGCTGGTCGATCTGCTCCGGCGGAAAGAACTGACACTCGTCTACAATCACGACATCTATATTCTTGCGGCTGCTGAAAACCTGATAAATATCAGTTTCTGCACCGACAGCTTCTGCATCCGCCTTCAAGCCGATACGCGACTGAACAACATCCGCGCCGTCACGGTTATCCGTAGCAGGCTTGATCAGCCAGACGCGCAAATCGTTTTCCTCATAATTGTACTTTGTAATGAGCGCCTGTGCGGTTTTGGAAGAGCCCATTGCACCATACTTAAAATACAGTTTTGCCATAGTATGCCTCCGATAAGCTATTGTCTTGTTTATTATACAGGAAATCATACCTTTATGCAAGAGGAACAATCGCTCTGAAGGAAGAATCTGAAAAAACTGGGCTTTTTGTCCAAAAGAAACGGTAACATTTGTGAAAAATGCAAGGAAATACTTGACTGTCTGCAATGCAAATGATAAAATACGGAAGCAACCATGCCGGTGTGGTGGAATAGGTAGACACAAGGGACTTAAAATCCCTCGCCCCTAAAAGCGTACCGGTTCGAGTCCGGTCACCGGCACCACGTAGGAGCAAGCTTTGTATCGCTTGCTCCGACTTTTTTACTAAGGCGGCTTGCCGCCGCAGTATTCCGGTCACCAACGTCAAAATGAGGCACCTTCATGTCTCATTTTTTGCGTTTCGGAAAACAGCTTGGAACAGATAAAAAGAATTTAAGCGGCGGTGCGTCTCAATTTTGAGACACACCGCCGCTTTTGCCGTTTTATCAGAGCAAGGCAATAATGAGTGCGTTTTGCCCGTTCTCGTAAGAAGTCGAGCTGTGAAGGATCTGCTCGGACGATATTCCCGCGAGAAGATCGTCAGTACACTTTTCACCGTTCCAGAAGAATTTGATTTCCGTTTTCAGCGGCTCTTCGGAATACTCTATCAAGAAAGTAATGATCGGATCGTCTTTCGGCGTTATCTTCACAATCTGGTCCTGAACGATCGTCCGGAACAGATAAAGGATATTATCCACCTTTTCACGGGAGAAATAGTGTTTGGCGCAGAACTGATGTATTGTTTCCTCGGTTTCGATCTGGTCAAACCCGTTTGCGTCAAGCTTGCACGGAAGAACATTCATCTTATTTACAAAGGCACGGGTGCGGTTGTGGATCGCATTGCAGAAGATCTGCTCGGGCGATCCGTCTTCATAGATGCCGCCCTTATCCATATACCAGACACGGTTAGCCACAGTTTTTGCAAACTGCAATTCATGGGTAACGATAATCATGGTAGTATCGTCGCGGAAACGGCGGATAACGGAAAGGACCTCGCCGATGTTTTTCGGGTCCAGAGCGGATGTCGGCTCATCAAAAAGAATAACATCGGGATGCATTGCCATCGCACGGGCGATTGCAACACGCTGACGCTGACCGCCGGAAAGCTGTGAAGGCATCTGCAGCGCACGCTCGGCCATTCCGACACTTCTGAGAAGCATCATACCGTCTGCATAGGCTTCATCCGCAGAAACATTTTTCAGAAGCATCGGGGCAAGCATCAGGTTTTCAATCACATTCAGGTGATCGAAAAGGCTGTAGCTCTGGAACACCATGCCCAGCTTCATACGGATTTTCTGCAGATCCGCTTTCGGCACACAGATATTCTCGCCGAAAACCTCGATGGAACCGCTCGTTGCCGTTTCCAAACCGTTTATCATACGCAGCAGCGTGGATTTACCGGTTCCCGAAGGTCCGATGATCGAGATCACATCACCGGAATAGACGGTTGTTGAAACATCATGCAGCGGAGTCACATTGTCAAATGACTTTGTAATGTCCTTCAGAACGATAAGCTCTTTCCCTTTTTCAGTGCTGCTTTTATTCGCGGAAACAGCCGCTATAGACTGTGTCTTAACACCGCGGGGCAGCTTCCCTGCATGCTTGTCCGGGTCGATCGTCACATTGACACGGTTTACAAGGAATATGATCAGATTTGCCAACAGGAAATAAATGATTGCCGATACGATCAATGGGAAGAACGCCTCAAATGTACGGCTGCGAATAATGTCACTTGCCTTGGTAAGGTCCATAACCGAAATATAGCCGACAATCGAAGTGGATTTCAGCAGTCCGACCAGCTCACCCTTATAGATCGGCAGCTGCAGGCGCACGATCTGCGGAATCAGAATTTTTGTGTATATCTGGTTTTTATTCAATCCAAGTGCCAGAGCCGTTTCATACTGTCCGTTATTTACTGCCTTGACACCGGCAGAGAGAATTCCCAGTACAGACAAGGCAAAAACAAGGCTGAAAGCAATAATTCCTGCCAGCACCGGAGAAATATCCACATTACCGAATGCCACGAAGTATATGATCATCAGGACCACAAGCATCGGGATATTCTGAATGACATTTGAACAGACCCCGATGATTTTTTTCGCGGCATTTCCGCTTTCACAGAGCAGGAACAAAAGGAAACCGAGAATGGTACCGAACAGAGCAGAAAGAAGCGTGATCTCCATCGTTACACCGATACCGCTCAGGATAAGCTGCCAACGGCTTTCACGAACAAAGGTTCTCTGGAAGCTCGAAGCTATTCCCTGGAAGAAGCTTTCTTCGGCAGCAGCCGCTTTATCATTGGATACCGCCATAACCGTCTTTACACTTAAATACGGAATGCTGAAATCCATTTTTTCCTGCTTTTCCGGTGTGACATAGTAATTTGAGAAAACATAGTCCACCTTGCCGGAAGCACAGGCTGCATCAAGTCCTGCCCAGTCATAAACGGAAAACTCGATCTTTACATTGCTGTACGCTCCGAATCGCTTTGCCAGCTCAATTTCAAAGCCGGTAAGCTGATCGCCCTGCATGAATGTATATGGCTCTGCCAGGCCGCTCGTTCCGACGATGATCGTTCCGGTCGGATTGGTCGGCTCCTCGATGTCGGGCATGGTATAGTCATTTTCTACCGTCCAACGCCGAAGCATATCGTCAATCGTGCCGTCCTCTTTCACGCTGCTGATAAAGGCATTCAGCGTTTCGGCAGCGTTCGGAATCTCGGTTTCACGGCTGATGGCAACCGCAATGTCCCCTCCCGGACCGATGATGTTGTCGCGGTGCAGACGAAGATCGTCTTTTCCGGTCTGTTTGCGCGCTTCAAAGTAGTTGAGGTCAACCGCATAGGCATCGGCTTTTCCGCTCGTCACCTGCATAATGCCGTCCGTGTCGTTGTTGACGAATATAAATTGAGCGTTCGGATACTTTGCGCTTGCCTCTGTGCCTGTCGTAGTTGAAGGCTGAATGGCAATTGTAATGGACGGATCGTTCAGGTCCGGATCCTCCTGAACATCGATGGAGTTCCTGCGGCAAAGCAGGACCACGCCGCCATAATAGGTCGGAACACTGAAGTCAAACTGTTCCTCGCGTTCCTCTGTGATTGACAGGCTGCTGGCAGCAGCGTCTGCCTTTCCCGTCTCAACGGCAGAAAACAGCGCTGCACCGTTCATTGCAACTAATTCCAGCTTCAGATTCAATTCATAGGCAATCTTGTAGACCAGCTCGATCTCGTATCCGACAGGAAGCTTGTCCTCGCCGAGATAGGACATCGGCTCAAAGCCCGCAGAATCATAAGCAATGCAGAATGTTTCGGCAGACGGATCGGAAACGGCATAGGATGCCCGATCGATCACCTTGCCGCTCACATCTCCGGTGATCCATTTTTCATAAAGTGCATCCAGCGTTCCGTCCTCGCGGAACTTCTCTATTTGCTCGTTAACAGGCTCGCGCAAGGCATTCCCATCCGAAAACATGATACCATAGGCAGCTGAGGAGACTTTTGTCGGAAAAACGGCAAGGTCAGGGTGAGCCGACGAGATATTCTGAGCACACGGCTCGTCAAAAATTGCCGCCTCAACATCTCCCTTCTGCAATGCAGCGCAGATGGATGAATTGTCCTCATAATACTTGATTTCAACATCCGGGCAGCTCTCTTTGAACCACTCTCCGAGCACCGATGCTGTATTATCGCCGATCACGGCTGCTTTGAAGTCATCTAACGACGAATACATTTTTTCGTTTTCGGTGTCCTTTTGGCAGCCGGTCAAGACCGCAAAGGATGAACACAGTAACAGAACAATAAGGACAACGGATACAATGCGAGTTTTTGTTTTCATTTTTCCCACCTTTTATTTTTATAATATATTTATTATCATCGGGATTTTTCAGATGTTCCGATATAAAACATCTGTTTATACGGGGAAAGCCCAAAAGCGGCTACCGCTGATCTTCGGAAATTTTGCGGATAAAACCTGTTATTTCCCCGTCAATATCAGAACAGTTTTCCATGAATGACATATACGATGCCTGCGCTTTCAGTATTGTGTCACCGTTTCTCTTCTTTCGAATGCTTTTATTCATTATGAAGTCCATCGTAAAAATGATTATATGAGCAAAAGCTGGAGAAACACAACAATCACGAAAAAGCTCAGTGAGATTTTTTCAAATACCAGCAGGAATTTCTTTCCCTGTCCGGGGTATTCACGGGTGTACAGCCGCAGATTGATAACCGATGCAAGCGATCCGATCACGCTGACCAGTCCTGCCGTATCCAAGCCGTAAATCAGCGCCTTCAGATTGGTTGTAAACGGCCAGAGCACAATGGCTGCCGGGACGTTGGAAATGATCTGACTGATGCCGATGCTCCACCAATACTCGTTGCCGCTGACAGCGGATTTCAGGAACTGCGCAATGCCCTCATTTGCGGCGATGGATGACGAAAAAATAAAGAAGCACAGAAATGTGAGCAGCAGAACATAGTCCACGCGCAGAAATACTTTTCGGTCAAAAATCAGGAGCGCTGCCGTCACAAATACCGTTACATACGGCCAGTATGCTGTCCGCGTTACAATGCAGGCGATAATGGCAACGAACAGGATCAGATAAACAATTCTTCTGACCTTCCCCTCCGGCTCCCATGCTTCCGGCTCAAAACGGGTCTGCGCCGCCGGCTGTCGAAGATTCCTGCGGCAAAGGAACAGCAAAAACAGCGAAATCAGTACAATACTGCCAAGCCACAGCGGCAGCATCATCCAAAGAAATGCGCCGGTCGTGCTTTCGCTGTTGGAAAACAGAAACAGATTCTGCGGACTGCCGAACGGTGTCAGAAGTGAGCCGCGGATTGCCGCAATATTCTCCATTGCCAAAATCGGCAGAATGTACTGTTCTTTTCCGTATTCGCGGAAAAGCAGAATGGTCAGCGGAACAAAAATGATCAGCGATACATCGTTCGTAACGAACATGGAAGAAAAGAAGACGCCGAAAACGAGGAAAAAGCTGACACCGAGCAGCGAGCGGATGGAGCCTACCGCGCGGATGATCGGGCGGAAAAGGTTTTCGTGCTTAAAACCATCCAATACGCTCAGGAGCATAAACAGTGTTGCGAGCGTCTTCCAGTCGATTGCCTTAAAAAGAGCTGTTGTAGGCGGCGTGATGAACAGCGACACGACTGCTGCAGCCACAGCCGCAACCAGCATCGGTTCTTTTTTCAGGAAGGTAAAAAACTGCTTCATAATTCGTTTCATTTTATCAGATACCTCTGGAAAAATCTTATAAACCATTATACATATTTTTTCGCCGCTTTGTACCCTATCAACGGAAATATTTTTCAAAAAACAATCCGAGCCGCTTCCCTTTCGGAATTCGGTTCGGATTGTTTTTCTTTTACATCAGATCTGAAAGCATTACGCCGTCAAGATACCGGTTGATCAGATTGTTCAGTTCGTTCCACATCGGACGTGTTTTACATTCTGCCGTCCGGCTGCATGGCTCTGCATTGCATTCCAGACAGGCAACCGGTGCAAGATCTCCCTCCGTCAGGCGAAGGATATCACCGACACGGTAGTTCTCCGGCACATCGGTCAGACGGTAGCCGCCACCCTTGCCGTGGACGCCCTCAATCATTTTTTCTCTGACTAGAAGCGGCAGTATTTTTTCCAGATATTTCAGAGATATTTCCTGCCGCTGCGCGACGGATTTCATGGAAATATATCCGTCTTCTCTATGTTCTGCAAGGTCGATCATCACACGCAGCGCATATCTGCCTCGCGTAGAAACCATCATAACGTCTCACCGTGCCTTTCGTTTTTTTATCAGACAAAGTCATCCGCTTTTCGAATTTCTCCGCCGCCAAGCACCGTATCCCCTGCATACAGTACCGCTGCCTGTCCGGGAGTAATTGCCCGCTGCGGCACATCAAACACAATTCTGACACCGTGTTCCCCTTCCGGATAAACAGTTGCCGGCTGCTCCTGCTGCCGGTAGCGTATTTTTGCACAGCAGCGAAGCGGTGCGGTCAACACTTCTCCGGAAATCCAATGGAAATTCTCCACAAGCGCCGTTCGTGCAAGCAGCTCCTCAGAGCTGCCGACAATGACCTCGTTTTTCTCCGGACAGATACGGCAGACATAGAGCGGTTTTTCGGAAGGAATGCCTAAGCCGCGGCGCTGTCCGATTGTGTAATGAATAATGCCTCTGTGTTGACCGAGCACTCGCCCGTCCGTGCTGCGAAACACTCCGGACGGATATGTTCTTCCCGTCTGATTACAAATCACCGCAGCATAATCACCGTTCGGCACAAAGCAGATATCCTGACTGTCCGGTTTTTCCGCTGTCTGCAATCCCTGTTCAGATGCGATCTGCCGCGCTTGCGTTTTGTACAGATTCCCCAATGGAAACAAAGTGTGCGCAAGCTGTTCCTGTGTCATGGAATAGAGCACATAACTTTGGTCCTTCGATGCATCCTGTGCTTTTTTCAGGAGGTATTTTCCGTTCCTCTGTTCAATTCGGGCATAGTGTCCCGTCACGATGCGTTCACAACCAAGCGTCCGCGCTCTTTCATAAAGCTTTTCAAATTTCAGATAGCGGTTACAGTCAATGCACGGATTCGGCGTAATACCTTCCTCGTAGCTTTTTACAAATCGGTCTATCACCTTGCAGCGAAATGCAACCGAAAAATTAAAGACATAATACGGAACTCCCAAGCGAAACGCGACCGCACGGGCATCCTCTACATCGTCCAGAGAACAGCAGGTACGGTTTTTGCTGACAAGCGCATCTGCATTGTCATACAGCTTCATCGTGCATCCGATACACGTATATCCCTGCTGCTGTGTCAGAAGTGCGGCAACGCTGCTGTCAACACCGCCGCTCATTGCGATCAATGCTTTCATCCGCCGCAGTGTGTACAGCCGTCACAGCTCGGGAACTGCTCGGGATCGTAAGAAATCCCGTTTTTGTCGTAATAATCCTTGACCGCCTTTTTGATTGCCTCCTCGGCAAGGACAGAGCAATGCAGCTTATGTGTGGGAAGTCCGTCCAGTGCCTCGGTAACCGCTTTATTCGTCAGCTTCAATGCATCTGCAATCGGCTTCCCTTTAATCAGCTCTGTCGCCATAGAGCTTGAGGCGATCGCACTGCCGCACCCGAAGGTTTCAAATTTTACATCCGTGATGACATCGTTCTCAATTTTCAGATAAATCTTCATAATATCGCCGCAGACGGGATTTCCGACCTCTCCGACGCCGTCAGCATTCTCAATCACGCCGACATTGCGCGGATTGCGGAAATGGTCCATTACTTTTTCACTGTATAATGCCATAAGTATTCCTCTTCTTCATTTCGAAAATCCTACGGTGCAAAAACGTGCGGCCGTTTTCCGTCGGTCAAATCACGCCAGAATGGCGACATATTGCGCAAATATGTTACGACCTCCGAAACGGAACAAATGATTTCCTCAATTTCTTCTTCCGTAATCTCTTCTCCGATGGTCAGGCGCAGCGAGCCGTGCGCGACCTCGTGCGGTCTGCCGATGGCGAGCAGCACATGGCTCGGATCAAGTGAGCCGGAAGTGCAGGCTGAGCCTGAAGATGCACAAATGCCGCGGTCATCCAAAAGCAGCAGCAGAGATTCCCCTTCAATTCCCTCAAAGCAGAAATTGACATTTCCGGGCAGACGATTTTCCGCTTCGCCGTTGAGCTCGCTGTAGGGGATTTTTTTCAGTCCTTCTATCAGCCGGTTTCTAAGCGGAATCAACTTCTTTGCATTGCGGTCGATTGCAGCACAGGCTTCCTCCAATGCTGCAGCCATGCCCATAATCGCCGGAATATTTTCCGTACCTGCACGCTTTCCACGCTCCTGCGCACCGCCGAAAATAATATTTTCCAACAGGATCCCTCGTCTTGCGTACAGAACGCCGACTCCCTTCGGTCCGTGGAACTTATGCGCGGAAATCGACAGCAGGTCAATCTTCTGCGCCTTGACATCGATATGCAGATGTCCTGCCGCCTGCACCGCATCTGTGTGGAACAGGACACCCTTTTCCGCACAGATCGCGCCGATCTGCGCAATGGGCTGAATGGTTCCGATTTCGTTATTTGCATACATGATACTGACAAGGCAGGTATCGTCACGGATGGCATCACGCACCTGTTCCGGAGTAACAATTCCGTTGGAATTGACATCCAAAAGCGTGATCTCAAAGCCCTGTTTTTCCAGCTTTTCCAATGTATGCAGCACGGCATGGTGTTCAAATGCCGTGGAAATAATATGCTTTTTTCCCTTGCGTTCCCCGAGATGTGCCGCGCTGATGATTGCCTGATTGTCCGCCTCGCTGCCGCCGGAGGTAAAAGTGATTTCCTTTGCCTCACAGCCAAGGCATCCTGCAATTCGCGTTCTGGCATCTTCCAGTGCTTCCTTTGCCCGCTGCGCAAAGCTGTATAAGCCCGACGGATTGCCATAGCAGCTATCCATATAAGGAAGCATGGCATCTATGGCTTTTTGGCTCATCCTCGTGGTTGCAGCATTATCTGCGTAAATCATCTTCATTCTGCAAACAAAGCGGTGGAAAGATAGCGGTCACCCGTATCGGGCAGCAGCGCAACAATGGTCTTTCCTTCATTTTCCGGTCGCTTTGCAAGGGTGATTGCCGCCTGCAGCGCTGCGCCGGAGGAGATGCCGACCAGAACGCCCTCGCTCTTGCCGATTTGTCTGCCGGCAGCAAAGGCATCTTCATCGGAAACGGTTATGATTTCATCGTAAATATCGGTATTGAGCACGCTCGGAACGAAGCCGGCGCCAATGCCCTGAATTTTATGTGCGCCTGCAACGCCGGTAGAGAGGACTGCCGAGGAAGCCGGCTCAACTGCAACGATTTTGACATTCGGATTCTGACTTTTCAGATATTCGCCCACGCCCGTCACCGTGCCACCGGTACCGACACCGGCTACGAAAATATCAACCTTTCCGTCGGTATCGTCCCAGATTTCCGGACCTGTCGTTGCAATATGTGCTGCCGGATTGGCAGGATTGACAAACTGTCCGGGGATAAAACTGTTCGGAATTTCCGCTGCCAGCTCTTCTGCCTTTGCAATCGCACCCTTCATGCCCTTTGCCCCCTCGGAAAGGACAAGCTCTGCGCCGTATGCCTTCATAAGCTGTCTGCGTTCAACGCTCATGGTCTCCGGCATTACAATAATAATGCGGTAGCCTCTGGCAGCTGCGACGGAGCAAAGTCCGATACCCGTATTACCGGAGGTCGGCTCAATAATCACAGAATCACTTTTCAGAAGCCCTTTCGCCTCTGCATCGTCAATCATTGCCTTTGCAACACGGTCCTTGACCGAGCCTGCCGGATTCAAATATTCCAGCTTGGCAAGGATGGTTGCTTTCAGGTTTTCCTGCTTTTCAATATGCACCAGCTCCAAAAGCGGTGTCTTACCAATCAGCTGATCTGCAGATGTATATATTTTGCTCATTTTTAGTTCCTCCTGTTATTTTACTGCGTCAAACCCGTGTTGCAGGTCTGCGATAATATCATCAATGTGTTCCGTACCAATGGACAGGCGAACGGTATTCGGACGGATTCCGGCGGCGAGAAGCTCTTCCTCGCCGAGCTGCGAATGGGTTGTTGATGCCGGATGAATGACAAGGCTCTTCACATCGGCAACATTTGCAAGGAGTGAAAACAACTCCAGACTTTCAGTAAATTTCTGTGCATCGGCTGCGCTGCCCTTGATGTCAAAGGTGAAAATGGAGCCTGCACCCTTCGGGAAATAACGGTCATAGAGTTCTTTCTCTTTTCCCGTTGCCAAAGAGGGGTGGTTGACCTTTTCGACCTGCGGATGGTTTTTCAGAAAATCCACGACCTTTAACGCATTATCCACATGGCGTTCCACACGCAGCGACAGCGTTTCCAAGCCTTGCAGCAGCAAGAAGGAATTGAACGGAGAAATCGTCGCGCCCTGATCTCTCATCAGCGTGGTACGCAGCTTCAGAATATATGCAAGGTTTCCGCATGCCTGCGTGAACACGACACCGTGATAGGACGGATTTGGTCTGGACAGACCGGGGAATTTATCATTCTGCGCCCAGTCGAATTTTCCGCTGTCAACCACAACACCGCCCATGACCGTGCCGTGGCCGCCGATAAACTTTGTTGCAGAATGAACGACAATATCCGCACCGTGCTCAATGGGGCGAAGCAAATAGGGCGTTGCAAAGGTACTGTCAATAATCAGCGGAATACCGTGCTTATGCGCAATGGCCGCAATTGCTTCAATGTCAATAACATCCGAGTTCGGATTGCCGAGCGCTTCGGCATAGAGCAGCTTGGTATTTTTCTGAATTGCCTTTTCAAAGTTTTCCGGATCGGACGGATCGACAAACGTGGTGGAAAGTCCCTGCTCCTTTAACGTATTTGAAAAGAGGTTGTATGTGCCGCCGTAGAGATTCGCCGAGGAGACAATGTGGTCTCCGGCAATGGCAATGTTCTGCACTGCATAGGTAATTGCCGCAGAACCGGACGCCGTTGCAAGCGCCGCTGCGCCGCCTTCGAGTGCTGCGATCCGCTTTTCAAAAACATCCGAGGTTGGATTCATCAGACGGGTATAAATATTTCCGCCCTCTGTCAGACCAAATCGGCCCGCTGCCTGCGCAGAGTCCTTGAACACATAAGAAGTAGTTGCATAAATCGGTACAGCTCTTGCATCCGTGGTTGGATCTGCATTTTCCTGACCGACGTGCAGCTGTAAGGTTTCAAATTTGTAGTTAGACATAATGTTTTTCCTTTCGTATTTCAAGAATTCAAATGATCACCGGTTACACATGGGACAACACATTCGATTCCATTCAAAATACATTTTCTTTTTCTTGAGAAACATTATATCCCCTCCTTCGATTAACCTCCTTGTTTGGTAGGTTTATCCCACTATAGCACCTTTTACCTACCGTGTCAAGGGGTAATTCGCCATTTTATGCAAAAAAAGAGAAACTGCGCTGTTTTGCAGTTTCTCCCTTACACTTAATATATATCAATTCCTCAGGCTGTGGATCGGTGCAGGGATCCTGCCGCCCCGTGCAATAAATCCTTCTGCGCTTTCTTCATGCACAGCCATAACCGGTGCGCTTCCCAAAAGACCGCCGAATTCAGCACGGTCGCCGACCTTTGCATCGGGTACGGGGATAATCCGCACCGCCGTGGTCTTGTTGTTGATCATGCCGATTGCGCATTCATCTGCAATAATTGCAGACAGCGTGGACGCAGGCGTATCGCCCGGAACGGCAATCATATCCAGACCGACGGAGCAGACACAGGTCATTGCCTCCAGCTTGTCAATCTGCAGACAGCCTGCCTCCGCGGATGCGATCATGCCGGCATCCTCGGAAACCGGAATAAATGCGCCGGACAGACCGCCGACATGGGACGAAGCCATAACACCGCCCTTTTTGACAGCATCATTGAGCAGCGCCAGTGCCGCAGTCGTTCCATGTGTGCCGCAGCGTTCCAGACCCATCAGCTCCAGAATTTCTGCCACGCTATCCCCTCTTGCCGGTGTCGGTGCAAGAGAAAGGTCAACGATTCCAAACGATGCGCCCAAACGTTTGCTTGCTTCCTTGGCAACAAGCTGACCCATTCGGGTAATACGGAAAGCAGTCTTTTTGATTGTTTCGGCAACCTCATCAAAGGACCTGCCTGTGCAGTTTCTCAAAGCATGCGCAACAACACCCGGACCGGAAACGCCGACATTGATGACACATTCCGCCTCACCGACACCGTGGAATGCACCTGCCATAAAGGGATTATCCTCTACCGCATTGGAGAAGACGACCAGCTTTGCACAGCCGATACCTTTATCTTCTTTCGTCAGCGCAGCAGTTTCCTTGATTGCCTTTCCCATCAGCGCAGCGGCATCCATATTGATGCCTGCCTTGGTCGAGGCAATATTGACGCTGCAGCAGACACGCTCGGTCGAGGCAAGTGCTTCCGGAATGCTCTCAAGGAATGCACGGTCGCCCTTTGTCATGCCCTTTTGTACCAAAGCCGTATAGCCGCCGATGAAATTCACACCGACTGCTTTTGCTGCCCTGTCCAGCGTCAGCGCAAGCCGGCAGTAGCCTTCCTTGTCATAGCTTCCGCCAATCAGCGAAATCGGCGTGACGGAAATCCGTTTATTCACGACCGGAATACCGTACTCGTGCTCAATATCCTCGCCGGTCTTGACCAGGTCCTTTGCCAGCGTTGTAATTTTCTTATAAATTTTATCACAGCAGCGTTCAACATCCGGATCGATGCAGTCAAGCAGCGAAATGCCCATGGTGATCGTCCGAATATCCAGATGCTGCGATTCGATCATTTCTATGACCTGTAAAATATCGTCAGTATTGATTAAATTCATAGTCTACCGCCTCAAATCCGATGCATGGCGTTGAAAATGTCCTCCCGCTGCACACGGATGACCACATTTCTGTTTTCACCCTCCGCTTTCAGACCCTTCTGCAGTTCGTCAAACGGAATGTCGCTCTTTTCAAAATCAATCAGCATGATCATAACGAAATAACTCTGCATAATCGTCTGGCTGATATCCAGAATATTGACATTGTGCTGCGCAAGATAGGTGCTGACAAACGCAATAATTCCCACAGAATCCGCTGCGTTTACGGTAATAATCGCTTTCATTTTCTACCTCTTTGATTCTATATTCTTTTCTGCTCTCCGTAATCGTTTTCGGCACGAATTACATTGACAGCATTATACCACAGAACCCCTTTTTTTACAACAACGCTTTTCGTTATTCGCTTAAAAATAGAACGCTATTTTTATTCTATATCTTGTCGAAAAGAAACCTGCGTGATATAATAAATATGCAGCAAATATACAGCATAATAACGAAAGAAGCGTGTTATCCAATGAAAAACGATTTCAAATTCATTATTCACAACAACGGCGATATTTCCAAGAAGAATCCCGCAAAGGCAAAGGAAATGTTCCCGATTGACCGTGCAAGAGATGCCCGTAAATTCCACCGTCAGATTCCCGGCTACAACATGACGCCGCTGGTTGCTCTTCCCAACCTGGCGCATCTGCTCGGTGTCGGCGGCATTTATGTGAAAAACGAGGCTATGCGTCTGCATATGAACTCTTTCAAGGTCATGGGCGGCTCCTATGCCATTTACCGTCTTGTCCGCAAGCTGCTCGGCAAGGAAAATGAGGATCTCTCCTTCGATTATCTGCTCAGTGACGAATGCCACAAGGCTCTCGGCGACGTGGTCTTCTGCTCTGCAACCGACGGCAACCACGGCCGCGGTCTTGCATGGGCATGCCAGCAGTTGAAGCATCCGTGCAAAATATATGTCCATAGCGAAACAAGCCAGCCCCGTATTGACGCGATCAAGAAGTTCGGTGCAGAAGTTACCGTCGTAAACGGCAACTATGATGATGCTGTCCGTCAGGCAGCGGAAGATGCCGAAAAGAACGGCTGGTATGTCGTTTCCGATACCTCCTGGCCCGGCTACGAAGAGATCCCCACATGGATCATGCAGGGTTATACCTCCATTATGCTGGAAACGCAGGAGCAGTTCACCGGCATGGGCATCGTAAAGCCTACCCATGTTATCGTGCAGGCAGGCGTCGGCGCAATGGCTGCAAGCGTTGTCGGCTTCTACAGCGCAATGTTCCCCGAAGATCCCCCTCTGTTCATCGTTGTTGAGCCGGATAAGGCTGCATGTGTCTATGAGTCTATCGCTGCCGGCGACGGCAAGTGCCATTCCGTCAAGGGCGATCTGGATACCATCATGGCAGGTCTTGCCTGCGGCGATCCTTCCCCCGTTGCATTTGACATTCTGAACAACAATGCCGATATCTTCATGCAGGCACCGGACAATGTTGCTGCACGCGGTATGCGTATTCTCGGCTGCCCGCTGCACGGTGACCCGATGGTCGTCAGCGGCGAAAGCGGCGCATTGCCCCTCGGCGCGCTCTTTGCTCTGCAGACCGATGAAATCAATCCGGAGCTGAAGAAAGCGCTGAATCTCAATGCAGATTCTCAGGTCTTTATGATCAATACCGAAGGCAACACCGATCCGATCGAATTCCGCCGCATCCTCTGGGACGGCAAGGATCCTGTTCCCGAGCGTTTCCGCGTCGAAAAATAAGCAAAAAACATCCTTATCAGGCATTCTCGACAGCCCGATAAGGATGTTTTTTCGGAACGTGGATTTTGTTCGGCGAAATCCGATACTCGTTAAAGATATGGACAAATCATAATTGAACTAAACCGCTAACGCGGTGGTAATCGTAGCTTTTTCAGCATTCTCCA
>R26__coassemble_422_pt1 | contig 26752 bp, 21 predicted proteins | sample R26__metabat2_low_PE_037 | metagenome-assembled genome bin R26
TAAAAATGTTTGACTGATTTTGACGGTTACGGACTTTTTTGACAGTCTGAAACCGCTCTGCCGGATAATTCCGACAGAGCGGTTTTTGTAAAATTAAATCTCCATGATGATGGGAAGAATCATCGGATTGCGCTTGGTGTTCTTGAACAGGAACTGGCTCAGATCGTTCTTGATGGTGGATTTGATCGTCGCCCAGTCGGAGATATTCCGATTCCGGCAGACCTCCAGAGAGCGGCTTGCGATCATGCGCAGCGCTTCAAGGAGATCTTCATTGTCCTTCGTATAGACAAAGCCGCGTGTGATAATATCCGGACCGGACAGCACGGAGCCGTCCTCGCTGGAAAGATTGACACACACAACGATCATGCCGTCCTGCGCCAGATGCTTGCGGTCGCGCAGAACAACGCTGCCGACATCGCCGACGCCGGTACCGTCAACCAGAATTTTTCCGGCAGGAACGGTCTGACCGAGCTTGCAGGTCTTGCGCGTGCATTCAATGACGCGCCCGATATCGGAAATCAGAATATTCTTTGCGCTCATGCCCATCTGCTTTGCAAGCGCAGCGTGCTTTTGCAGATGGCGCTGTTCGCCGTGCAGGGGGATAAAGTAGCTCGGCTTTGTCAGCGCATGGATAATTTTCAGCTCCTCGCAGCAGGCGTGACCGGAAACGTGCAGCCCCTCCAGCTTGTCGTAAATCACGTCAGCGCCCTTGCGGTAGAGCTCGTTGATAATACGGGATACGGCTTTTTCGTTGCCCGGAATGGCGGAAGCGGAGATAATGACCTTGTCACCGGGCTGAATTTCCACCTGACGGTGACTGGAAAATGCCATGCGGTAGAGCGCGGACATATTTTCGCCCTGAGAGCCGGTGGAAACGATGACGATCTTATCCTTCGGCAGGGATTTGATCTGGTTGATGTCTACCAGCGTTCCCTCCGGAATGTTCAGATAGCCGAGCTCGGTTGCGACCTTCAGGATATTTTCCATGCTTCGTCCGGTAACAGCCACCTTGCGTCCGTGACGGCTTGCAATGGCAAGGACCGCCTGAATACGGTGCATATTGGAAGCGAAGGTGGTAACGATAATGCGATTTTTGCAGCCCTTGAAATGACGGTCAAGTCCTTCTGCAACAATGGATTCCGAGGGCGTGTAGCCCTGACGCTCCACGTTGGTCGAATCCATCATCAGCGCGTAAACGCCTTCCTTGCCGAGCATACCGAAGCGACCGAGATCGGTCATGCCGTCCTCCGAGGTCGGGTCGATTTTGAAGTCGCCGGTCATAATGATCGTTCCGACGGGGGTGCGGATGGCGAAAGCGACAGCATCGGCAATCGAGTGATTGACATGGATGAATTCGATCGTGAAGCAGCCTGCCTTGACGACATCGCCGGGCTTGTGGGTGATGAGCTGACAGTGATCGAGCTCATCGTGCTCTTCTAACTTGAGCTTGATCAGACCGAGGGTAAGCGGCGTGGCGTGCACGGGCGCATGAACTGCCTGCAGAACATAGGGCAGGGCGCCGATATGGTCTTCGTGACCGTGCGTAATAAAGAAGCCGCGCAGCTTCTGCTGATTTTTTACGAGATAGGTTACATCGGGAATGACGAGATCGACGCCGTACATATCGTCCTCGGGGAAACCGAGACCGCAGTCAACAACGATCATATCCTTCCCGTATTCCAGAACGGTCATATTTTTTCCGATTTCGTTCAGACCGCCCAGAGAAATGATTTTTAATTTATCTGCCAAGTGAAATGACAACTCCTTTTTATAGCTTAGTAAAATGTATGTATGCCGGCTCCGGCGCAAGCAGCCGCTCCGGCAGAAAAATTCAGCACCGTATTGTGTATAGACGGCAAAAAAAGCCGTCAGTTCCGACATCGTGGTCGCCGGAAAACCGTATCTCCGTAGTTCATAGTATACCACAATTCCGTAAAGATGTATACAAATTTTTGAAAACGGGGAAAATCTCGGGCAAAAACCGGGGTAAAAATCGGAAATAACAGTAGCAAAAATCGGAAAGATTTGATATAATATATAAACTTATACGAACTCCGGAGGGAGGACATCACGGATGAACAAAAAACTGCATCGACTGACACAGCCGAACATGCTGATTTATTTTGTTGTCATGGCATTGTTCTGTGTTGCAGCGCTGGTGCTCGAGCAGTATTATCTTGCCATCGGCGAGACCGCGGCAATGATTCTGCTTCTGCTGGTCTATCAGTGGATGAGTGTGCGTCGCCGTCATGCGCTGAATGAGTATGTACAGCAGACGAATGAGATGATGAATAATGCGGCGGACGGAGAAGTACCGTTCCCGGTCGCGCTGATTCAGCTCAGTGAAAATGAGCTGGTCTGGTATAATAAGCCGTTTTCCAACCTGGTCAATCTGCGCGAAAGCATTTTTTCCAAGCGAATGGATGAGGTTTTCCCCTCTTTTTCGCTGGACTGGATCGCTGCCGGAAAAACAGAAAGTCCGGATGAGCTGCATTATCGCGGCAGACGTTTCCGCGTGACGGGCTCATTGCTTCCGAATAAGGATTCCAAAAGCAATCTGCCGATGGCGATGATCTATTTGCAGGATATGACGGATCTTCTGCAGGTCCGTGATGAATATATCCGTTCGCGCCCGATGGTATCCATCATTCTGGTCGATAACTATGACGAGCTGACGAACAACCTGCCCGATGCGGCGATCTCCGCGCTCAATGCGCAGATCAACGAACGGGTAAACCAGTGGTCCGATGAGCATAACGGACTTCTGCGCCGGCTGGAGCGCAACCGTTTTCTGCTCCTGCTGGAAGCGAAGGAGCTTGCCTCCATGGCAGAAAAGAAATTTTCCCTGCTTGAATCCGTCCGCGAGATTACCAATCCGGCAGGCGTTGCCGCAACGGTATCCATCGGCATCGGAAAAGACGGCGTTGACTTCCGCGAGGACTATAATTTCGCAGCGCTTTCCATTGAAATGGCACTTTCGCGCGGCGGCGATCAGGCGGTTATCAAGGACCGCTACGATTTCACCTTCTTCGGCGGCAGAAACAAGACAACGGAACGCCGTACCAAGGTCAAGTCCCGTGTGATGGCATCGTCGCTGTCCGAGCTTATCATGCAGTCCGGTCGGATTTTTATCATGGGTCATAAAATGGCGGATCTGGATGCAGTCGGCGCGGCAATCGGTCTGTGCTGTCTGTGCCGGAAAAAGGGCAAAAAGGCGAACATCGTCATTGATCCGGAGGCGAACGCGGCAAAATCTCTGATCGAGCTGGTCAAGACCATGCCGGATTATGCAAGCTGCTTTATTACCGGACAGAATGCACTTTTAGAAGCGGATGCAAAGAGCCTTTTGATCGTCGTAGATACCAACCGACCGGAGCAGGTCGAATGTAAGCCGCTGCTGGAGTCGATTCGCCGTGTTGTTGTTATTGACCATCACCGCCGTGCGGCGGACTATATTGAACAGCCGGTTCTGAATCTGCATGAACCGTTTGCATCTTCGGCATCCGAGCTTGTTACGGAGCTTTTGCAGTATGCCGTGGAGGTATCCGACATCCATGTAAATGAGGCGGCGGCACTGCTTGCCGGCATCGTGCTTGATACCAAGAATTTCGGTGTCCGCACCTCCAGCCGTACCTTTGAAGCGGCAGCATTCCTGCGCAGACTCGGCGCAGATACCGTGGAGGTCAAAAAACTCTTCCAGAACGACCTGCCCTCCACCGTTGCCCGGTATAAGATTATTCAGAGCGCCCGACTTTATCGCCAGAAAATTGCAATTGCCGCTCTGGATTATACGGCAACGCGCACGATCGCGGCGCAGGCTGCCGATGAGCTGCTGAATATTTCCGGCATTGAAGCATCGTTTGTGCTTTATCCGCAGGATACGCAGACCATTATTTCGGCACGGTCAATCGGCGAAGCAAATGTACAGGTCATTCTTGAGCCGCTCGGCGGCGGCGGAAATGCCGCAACAGCCGGTGCGCAGGTCAAAAACAAGAGCGTGTCAGCAACGCTGGATGAATTGCTGAAATCCATTGATCAGTTTTTTGAATCCTGATTTTCCGAAAATACAGAAGGAGGAATAACCATGAAAGTAATTTTGCAGCAGGACGTAAAGGGTAAGGGCAAGCGCGGTCAGATGATCGAGGTCTCCGACGGCTATGCAAGAAACTATATGCTGCCGCGTAAGATTGCAGTAGAGGCAACGGCGGATAATGTCAATACCATGCGCATGAACGATAAGGCGCAGCAGGAAAAGCGCCAGAAGGAGCGCGAGGAAGCGTTCGCCATTTCCAAGAAGATGAAGGATATGGTCGTCACGGTCTATGCAAAGGGCGGCGGCGCAGGCAGACTGTTCGGCTCCGTTACCACGCAGGAAATCTCCGATGCGATCAAAAAGCAGGAGAATATCGACATCGACAAGCGCAGGATCGTGCTTGACGAGCAGATCAAAAATGTCGGCGATTATACCGTCAGGATCAAGCTGGGCTATGAGATCAATGCCGAGCTGAAGCTTCGTGTTGAGGAGCAGAAATAGAAAGAAAAGGGAGGAAATCCCAAATGGAAGATTTGTTAGGCAGACAGGCACCGCATTCTTTAGAGGCGGAGCAGTCCGTGCTCGGCTCAATTTTAATTGACAGCCGTTGTGTCAACGATGTCATCGGCATTGTGCGTCCGGATGATTTTTATCTGAAAACCAACCGTGAGATTTATGAGACTGTCTATGAGATGTTCAGCTTCTCTCAGGTCATTGACCCGGTCACGGTGCTGGATAAAATGCGCGAGCGCGGCGTTTATGACGAGCAGAATTCCACAAAATATATTATGCAGCTCATGGAGATTACGCCGACTGCGGCCAATGTCAAGCAGTATGCGCAGATCGTCCATGATAAGGCACTTCTGCGCAATCTGTCCGAGGCAGCCTCCGAGATCGTCGAAACGGTCTATGAAGGCACCGGCAGTGCGCAGGATATGCTGGAGGCGGCGGAGAAGAAAATCTATGCGCTGCGCCGCGGCAACACCAATGAATCTCTGGAGCACGTCGGAACGATTCTGCTCAAGGTGTTTGACCGCCTGACCGAGCTGAGTGAATCGGGAAGCGACATTTCCGGTATCTCCTGCGGTCTGCGCGATCTGGATAAATTTATCAGCGGTTTGAACAAGTCCGACCTGATGCTCATTGCAGCGCGTCCCGGCATGGGCAAAACTTCAATGGCGCTGAATATCGCGCTGAATGTTGCCAAAAAGTACCCGAAAAAAACCGTCGCGTTTTTCTCTTTGGAAATGTCCAAGCAGCAGCTTGTCACCAGATTGATTTCCAATGAGAGCTTTGTAGACAATAAAAAGCTGGTCACAGGTCAGCTGAGCGTGGATGAATGGGGCAAGATCGGCATTGCATCGGCAGCGCTGTCTGCAACCGATCTGCGTGTTGACGATAATCCGTCCGTCACCGTTGCGGAAATCAACGCTAAATGCCGCCGCGTGGAAGATCTGGCACTGGTCATCATCGACTATCTCCAGCTAATGACATCCTCCGGCGCTTCCAAAACCTACGGCGGCGAAAACCGTCAGCAGGTCGTTTCCGATATTTCCAGAAGCCTGAAAATCATGGCAAAGGAACTGAATGTTCCGGTCATCTGCCTGTCGCAGCTTTCCCGTGCGAACGAAAGCCGTCAGGACAAGCGACCGATGCTTTCTGACCTGCGTGAATCGGGCGCGATCGAGCAGGATGCGGACGAGGTTCTGTTCCTTTACCGCGAGGATTATTATGATAAGGAAACCGAAAAGCAGAATGTCGCGGAATGTATCGTGGCAAAGAACCGTCACGGCGAGACCGGAACGGTAGAGCTGCAATGGCTGCCGCAGTTTACAACATTTGCAGATCGGGAGTGGAGACACAATGAAGGCTGACGTGCTGTCATGGTGCCGCAGCCTGTCGCTGTTTTCCGAAGGAGACCGGGTCGTGTGTGCGGTGTCCGGAGGTGCGGACTCCATGGCGATGCTGTGGTGTCTGCATACAATCAAAGACGAACTGAAAATCAGCGTCTGTGCAGCGCATTTTAATCATTGCCTGCGTGCGGAGGAATCTGACCGCGATGAGGCATTTGTTGCGCAGTTCTGTCAGACACATCATATTCCGCTCACAACGGGCAGGGCTGATGTTGCGGCCTATGCCGCACAGAGCGGAAAATCGCCGGAGGATGCGGCGCGGGAAAAGCGCTATGCTTTTTTGCAGTCGCTTCCGTGCGATAAAATCGCAACAGCGCATACCGCCGACGATAACGCCGAAACCGTCCTGCTGCACCTGCTGCGCGGAAGCGGTCTGCGCGGTCTGTGCGGTATTCCGCCGAAGCGCGGAAAAATCGTCCGTCCGATGCTCTGTGTAGATCGGGAGACGATTCTTTCGTATCTGAGAGAGGAAAACCTTTCCTGGTGCGAGGATTCTTCCAATGCGCTTGATGCATATAAGCGCAACCGTCTGCGGCATCATGTTCTGCCGCTGCTGCGTCAGGAGGAGCAGAATCTTTCTGCAAAGCTCCTGCGGCAATCCGCGCTTTTGCGCGAAGAGGATGCACTGCTGGACGAAATGGCGGCAAAGCTGCTGAAGCATCCGGATCATGCGCCGAATCTGTGGCAGATCGAGCCGATCGTCAGTGCGCCGAATGTGCTGCAGAAACGGGCGCTGCGGCTGATCGTCAGGCAGTATCTGCCAAAGGATGTATCTATGAAGCATATTGAGGCGCTGCGCTCTTTGCTGCGGTCAGATTGCCCGTCTGCGCAGATTTCGCTGCCGTGCGGACTGACGGCGCGGCGCTGCTATGATGCTGTCGAAATTACCGCGCAGGAGGTACTATCCCTGCCGGAAACGCCGCTGCAAATTCCCGGAACGACGGCGCTTTCTCCGCTACAGATGCAGGTGGCGTGCGATTTCGTAAAAACTTTTGAAGGTTACGCAAATTCCCCGTTTCAATTTGCAGTAAAATATGATATGATGGGTGGCAGTCCGCTTCTGGTACGCTCGCGCCGTCCGGGTGATGTGATCGAGATGCCGGACGGACACCGGAAAACGCTGAAAAAATACCTGATCGACCGGAAAATACCCCGTTCGGAGCGCGAACGCATGGTGGTCGTTACCGATGGGAAGCAGGTGCTTGCCGTGGCGGGAATCGGCGTCAGCCGTGGATTTCAGGCGGTCGCCGGAGAGCCGGCGCTGCTGCTTCGGTTTTCGCAGAAGGAGAAATAAAAATGCTGCAGGATATTGAGCGCGTTTTGCTCACGGAAGAACAGATACAGACGCGCGTTTCTCAGCTCAGAGCGCAGCTTGCAAGCGATTATGACGGAAAAGACCCCGTATTTCTGGGCGTTCTCAAGGGCGCCATTCCGTTTTTCAAGGATATTACCTCTTCCATGCCGATTCGCTGCTGCTATGATTTCGTATCTGCGTCATCTTACGGTGCAGGTGTGCAGACCTCCGGACAGGTGCGTTTGCTGAAAGACGTTTCCATGGAACTGCGCGGTCGCCATGTTGTCATTTTAGAGGACATTCTCGATACCGGCTTCACGCTCGACTTTCTGAAAAAACACCTTATGAAAATGCAGCCGGCGTCACTCAGAATCTGCGTGCTTCTGGATAAGCCGGAGCGCCGCAGGGTGGATGTTCAGGCAGACTATGTCGGCTTTTCCATCCCCAATGAATTCGTGGTCGGCTATGGTCTGGACTACGATCAATACTATCGCAATCTGCCCTTTGTGGGCGTTTTAAAACCGCAAGTCTATTCCAAATAAAGGAGCAAGAATTTGAACAAAGTGTCCAAACCGATCACCCTGTTAATTTATGTTGTCATCTTTGCAATTGCAGTTTTCCTGCTGCTGAATGTGTTTGGCGCCAGCCATGCTTTGGAGGTCACTTATTCCGAGGTCAGAACGCTGTTTTTGCAGGAAAAGGTCAGATCGTTTTCGTATGAGGACGGCATCCTGACACTGGAGCTTTCCGAAGCGTACGAGGACAGCACGACGGTAGAGCATGCGCTTGCCAATGTGGATATGTTCCGCGAGGAGCTGCACGGTGTCTATGAACGCCAGCTCAAGGAAGGAATCATCACAAGCTATGACTTTGCGCCGGACGAGGGAACACCGTGGTATATTACTATGCTGCCGTACCTGCTGATGATGGTGCTGATGTTTGTGTTCCTCTACTTCCTGCTTGGAAGAGCAAACGGCAATAACGCGGCGTTGAAGTTCAACCGTGCCAATGTGCATGTCGGCTCGGGCGAAAAGAAAGTCACATTTGATGATGTCGCGGGTGCAGTCGAAGAAAAAGCGGAGCTGCAGGAAATCGTCGATTTCCTCCGCAATCCGCAGAAGTACCGCGAAATCGGTGCAAAGATTCCGAAGGGCGTCCTGCTTGTCGGTCCTCCGGGTACCGGCAAAACCCTGATCGCCAAAGCGGTTGCAGGCGAGGCAGATGTGCAGTTCCTGTCGATTTCCGGTTCGGATTTCGTAGAGCTGTATGTCGGTGTCGGCGCAAGCCGTGTGCGTGACCTGTTCGAGCAGGCGAAGAAAACGGCACCCTCCATTATTTTCATTGATGAAATTGACGCTGTCGGACGCCGCCGCGGCGCAGGTCTGGGCGGCGGACATGATGAACGCGAACAGACCCTCAACCAGCTTCTGGTCGAAATGGACGGCTTCGGCAGCAACGAAGGCGTTATCGTCATGGCGGCAACCAACCGTCAGGACATTCTTGATCCGGCACTGCTGCGACCGGGACGTTTTGACCGCCAGATTTATGTCAGCGTGCCGGATGTCAAGGGTCGTGAAGAAATTTTGCACGTCCATGCGAAGAATAAAATGCTGGCAGACGATGTTGATCTGAAGGTGATCGCACGTTCTACCGGCGGCTTTACCGGCGCAGATCTTGCAAACCTGCTCAACGAGGCGGCATTGGCATCCGCGCGGAAAAACTGCCCCGTCATCACGATGGATACCATTGAGGAATCCATTTTGAAGGTGATTGCAGGACCGGAAAAGCGCAGCCGCGTCAATATCGAGCGCGACCGCAAAATTACGGCATTCCACGAGGCAGGTCATGCCGTTGCCATGTACTTCCTGCCCACGCACGATCCGGTGCATCAGATCACGATCGTTCCTCGAGGAAAGGCATTGGGCATGACTATCAGCCTGCCCGAGGAGGACAGCAACCATTGGACACGCAATCAGATGCGCGAGCAGATCATCTCCCTGCTTGCCGGCAGAATTGCCGAGCAGCTTGAATTTGATGATATTTCCACCGGCGCATCGAACGATTTGCAGCGGGCGACCCGTCTGGCGCATGATATGATCGCCAAGTACGGCATGAGCGAGCGCATCGGCGCGGTGTCCTATGATAACGGCGATGAAATCTTTGTCGGACGCGATTATGAGCGCACAAAGAGCTATTCGGAAAAGACCGGCGGCGAGATCGACGCGGAAATGAAGCGTGTGATCGACGAGGCGTACAGCCGCTGCACGGAAATTTTGAAAGAGAACTATGAAAAGCTGACGAAGATCGCCAACTTCCTTTTGGAAAACGAGTATATGAGCCGCAAGCAGTTTGAGGCTTGTATGAACGGCGAAGAGATCCCCGAAAAAGCAGAGAGCTTTTTTGAAACGGTAGAAACGCCGGAAGAACAGTAAAATAATCGGGCTGCCACTCCGGCAGCCCGAAATATGCCCGCGTAGCTCAGCTGGATAGAGCACACGCCTCCTAAGCGTGGGGTCGGAGGTTCGAATCCTCTCGCGGGTGCCATAAACGGACAGATGCATTTCGGTATCTGTCCGTTTATAAGTACAGAAAAGAGAGGATTCGAAGACCTGAATGCAACAGTCCGGTGGGGACGTTTGCGACCGCCGCCGGTGGCGGAGGCAAGGGAGCAAAAAGGAGTGGCAGCAACAAGGCGATTGGCAAGTGACGCTTGCGGCACATAGACAGAGCGGCTGTTGCAACAGGAATTGTTGCGCATCGGCGTTTCTGCCGATGCAACCTTAATTTTCTGCCATCGGCAGAAAATGCAGACGAATCCTCTCGCGGGTGCCAAAAAGCACACAGATACCATTAGGAACCTGTGTGCTTATTACCATTCAAAAGAGGGGATAAATGTAACGGTTTTCGGTTCTGTCATTGCGAGCCGATTGAAAATCGGCGTGGCAATCTTTGCCTGTCAGGTTACGGACTTTTCCCGAAATACGATACGGAAAGATTGTTGAGGAAGCAAATGCTTCCTCGCAATGAGAAAAAAGACAGGTTCAATAATAAACAGAAAGGCGTGCACAGAGGTTTTTCTCTGCGCACGCTTATTATATTATTGATGGAACAGCTGCTGTGTTTCGTAGACGGGATCGGTGGTGAGCTGAACGCCAAGACGCTGGAAGGTGGAAACGTCCGCGTTGGAAAGAATTACCGTTGCGTGTGCCTGACAGCCGGAGAGCTTGTCGAGCTGCTGCAGGGCAAGCTCTGCCATGGGATTGGTCACAGCGCAGATAGACAGCGCCAGAAGTACATCGCTCAGATGCAGGCGCGGATTGCTGCTTCCCAGATGCTGCACCTTGAGCTTCTGAATCGGCTCAAGGACTGCCGGAGAGAGGAGCTTAAAGCTGTCATTGATCTTTGCCAGATGCTTCAGCGCATTGAGAAGTGCTGCACAGGAGGCGCCGAGAAGGTCGGTGGTGCGTCCTGTGATGACGGTGCCGTCCGGAAGCTCGATGGAGGTTGCAGGCGCTTCGGTTTCCTTTGCACGCAGACGTGCAGCCTTGACCGTTGCACGGTTTTCATCGGTCAGATCAAGGGAGTTCATCAGCACTTCCAGCTTTTTAACCTGCTCCTGATCGGCATCTCCGCGTTTGACGGCGCATTGGGTAGAAAGATACCGGCGGATAATTTCCTGACGGGAGGCTTCGCAGCAGACTTCATCGTTGCTAATTGCCGAGCCGATCATGTTAACGCCCATATCGGTGGGGCTTTTGTAGGGACAGGTGCCGTAAATTTCGCGGAAGAGCGTTTCCAGAACGGGGAAAATTTCAATGTCGCGGTTATAATTTACGGTAATTTTGCCGTATGCCTCCAAATGGTACGGGTCGATCATGTTGACATCTGCCAGATCGACCGTGGCGGCTTCGTATGCCAGATTGACCGGATGCTTTAACGGAAGACTCCAGACGGGGAAGGTCTCAAATTTTGCATAGCCTGCCTTATTTCCGCGCCGTGCTTCGTGGTAAAGCTGGCTCAGGCAGGTTGCCATCTTACCGCTGCCGGGACCGGGGGCAGTGACGACAACGATGCGGCGTGTGGTCGGTATGTAATCGTTTTTTCCGAAGCCGTTTTCTGAAACGATGGTCTGCGTATCAATCGGATAGTTTGCGATCGGATAGTGGCGGTAGGTCGGGATCTGCAGGGAATCCAGATGTGCCTGAAATTTTTCTGCGGCAGGCTGACCGGCAAAGCGTGTCAGCACCACGCCGCTGACATACAGACCGTAGGAACGGAAGGAATCAATCAGACGGAGGACTTCCAGATCATAGGTGATGCCGAGGTCGCCGCGCTTTTTGTTTTTCTCAATGTCATTGGCATTGATCGCAATCAGAATTTCCGCTTCATCCTTCATTTTCAGCAGCATCTGCATTTTACTATCCGGCTGAAAACCGGGCAAAACTCTCGATGCGTGGTAATCGTCGAACAGCTTGCCGCCGAATTCCATATAGAGCTTGCCTCCGAGACCTGCAACACGTTCGCGGATGTGCTGAGATTGCTGTTGCAGGTAGCGTTCGTTGTCAAATCCGATCATTTTGAAAGATCCCCCTTCGAAAAAAATATGCTCCTATGATACCACTGTGCCGGAATGTTGTAAATATCCGTTATGAAAATTCAAAAATATTCGATAATGCGGTATAAAAATCCAAGCCTGCTTTTTTAGCAGGCTTGGATGAATGTTTATTCAAGCTCGAATGCACCCGTGTACAGGCGGTAGTAAGTGCCTTTCTGGGCGATCAGGTCTTCATGGGTGCCGCGTTCGATGATACGCCCGTGTTCAAGAACCATAATAGCATCGGAATTACGGACGGTTGAAAGACGGTGGGCGATGACAAAGACCGTTCTGCCCTCCATCAGCGCATCCATACCCTGCTGTACCAGTGCTTCGGTACGGGTATCGATGGACGAGGTCGCTTCGTCCAGAATCATCACGGGGGGATCGGCAACGGCGGCACGTGCGATGGAAAGCAACTGCCGCTGACCCTGACTGAGGTTTGCACCGTTGGAGGTGAGCATGGTGTTATATCCGTCGGGCAGACGGGTAATAAAATCGTGCGCATTTGCAAGCTTCGCAGCCTTAATGCATTCTTCATCGGTTGCATCGAGCTTGCCGTAGCGGATGTTTTCCATGACCGTTCCGGTGAACAGGTTGACATCCTGCAAAACAACACCGAGAGAACGCCGCAGATCGGGCTTTTTGATCTTTGTGATATTGATGCCATCGTAGCGGATCTTGCCGTCTTCAATGTCATAGAAGCGGTTGATGAGGTTGGTGATGGTCGTCTTGCCTGCGCCGGTCGCGCCGACAAAGGCAATTTTCTGTCCCGGCTCCGCCCAAAGGGAAATATCGTGCAGGACGGGCTTGCCTTCCTCATATTCAAAGTCCACATTGAACATACGCACGTCGCCGGAAAGCTCCGTGTAGGTCACGGTGCCGTCAGCCTTGTGCGGATGCTTCCATGCCCAGATGCCGGTGCGTTCGCTGCATTCGGTGAGCGAGCCGTCGGGCAGCTTCTTGGCATTGACCAGCGTGACATAGCCTTCATCTGCTTCGGCAGCTTCATCCATCAGCGTGAAGATACGGTCTGCACCTGCCAGCGCCATAACGATGGAGTTAAACTGCTGAGCGACCTGATTGACATTGTTTGTAAACTGTCTGCCGGCATTCAGGAATGCAAGCACGACGGAGATTTCCAGCACGCTGCCGAAGGTGCCGCTTACAAGACCGCCGATGGAGAAATTCGGCGCGCCCAAGGTGATGAGCAAGCCGCCGAAAATGGCGATCAGCACATAGAGCATATTGCCGATGTTGCCCATAACGGGACCCATGATGTTTGCAAAACGCATGGCGTTGCAGGAATCGTAGCGGAGCTGGTCGTTCTTTTCTTCAAAATCCTTTTTCGCGGCATCTTCATGGCAGAATACCTGAACGACCTTCTGACCGTTCATCAGCTCTTCCACATAGCCTTCCATCTTGCCGACGGATTTCTGCTGACGTACGAAATAGGAAGCACTTCTGCCGCCGATTTTCTTGACAGACAGGAGCATTCCGAACAGTCCGATCAGCATAACGAGCATCATGTCGAAGCTGTACCAGAACATGATGGCGATCAGTCCGATCAGGATGATCGCGGACTGGAGAAGATGCGGCAGGCTTTGCGAAATAAGCTGCTCCAGCGTATCGGTGTCGTTGGTGTAGTAGGACATGATGTCGCCGGTACCGTTGGCATCAAAATACTTGATGGGCAAAGACTGCATACTGTTGAACATACGCTTGCGCATATTGTTCATGAAGCCCTGCGTGATCACCGCCATAATGCGCGTATAGAGGAAGGAGCCGAGTGCGGCGAGAATCAGGATGACAGCCATAATCAGCAGCATCTGAATGATCTTACCGGAAACCGCGTCCCATCCGAATGTAATACCTTCTCCGATCAGGTCGGTGATATTTTTGATGAAGATGGAGGGCGTGACATTGCCGATGCAGAAGACCGCCATGCAGATCATGGCGAAGAATAGCTTGCCCTTGTAGTCATGCAGCAGCAGCTTGATGATGCGCGGCAGCGTACCTTTGCGCGCCTTGGGCATATTTTTGCCGGGCATACCTTTTCCGTGATGATTATTCGGCATCTTCGTCGCCTCCCTTCGTCTGGGAATCAAAGACTTCGCGATAGATGTCGCTTGTTTGCAGCAGCTCATCGTGCGTTCCGACGGCGCTGATCTTGCCGCCGTCCATCACGACGATCATATCGGCATCCTGCACCGAGGCGATACGCTGCGCAATGATCAGTTTGGTCGTTCCGGGAAGCTCTTCGCGGAACGCCTTGCGGATGAGCGCATCGGTATGCGTATCGACAGCGCTTGTGGAGTCGTCAAGAATCAGGATTTTCGGCTTCTTCAGCAGAGCGCGTGCAATACACAGACGCTGCTTCTGACCGCCGGAGACATTTGCGCCGCCCTTTTCGATCATGGTATCGTAGCCGTTCGGACGTGCCAGAACGAAATCATGCGCCTGCACGAGCTTGCAGATGTGCTCGATTTCTTCGTCGCTTGCATCGGGATTGCCCCAACGGAGATTATCCCGGATCGTGCCGGAGAAAAGGACATTTTTCTGCAGAACAACAGCCACCTGATTGCGAAGCGCCTGCATATCATATTCGCGCACATCCACGCCGCCGACCTTCACGCTGCCGCTTGTAACGTCATACAGACGCGGAATGAGCTGAATGAGGGTGGATTTGCTCGAGCCGGTGCCGCCGATAATACCGACGGTCGCGCCGGAGGGAATGGACAGATCAATATCAAACAGCGCCTCACGCTCAGCGTTTTCGTTGTATTTGAAGTGAACATCCGTAAAGGTGATGCTGCCGTCGGCAACCTCGCGTACCGGATGCTCCGGACTGCGAAGAGAGCTTTCGGTATCCAGCACCTCGGCAATGCGGCGACCGGCTTCTGTTGCGATCGTCAGCATGACAAAGACCATCGAAAGCATCATCAGGGAAGAGAGGATCTGCATACTGTAGGTGATCATGCTCGAAAGGGTGCCGATCTGCATACCGGGGAACCAGCTTAAGCAGATGGCTTTTGCAGTAAAGAACGGAATGAGCAGCATACAGGCATACATACAGAACATCATAATGGGGTTGGAAAGCGCAAGGAGCTTTTCCGCCTTTGTAAAGCCGTCACAGAGATCATCGGTCGCGCCGCCGAACTTTTTCTTCTCATAGTCCTCACGGACGAAGGATTTGACAACACGCATACCGTTGACATTCTCCTGAATGGAGTTATTCAGCGCGTCGTACTTGGGGAACAGCGATTTGAACAGCGGCATTGCTTTTTTGGCAATAAAGATAAAGCCGCCGGCAAGGATCGGAACAACGACCACGAAAATCAGCGAAAGGGATTTACCGATGCTGACAGACATGATGATCGCGGTAACGAGCATCAAGGGTGCGCGGACGGCAATGCGGATGAGCATCTGGAATGCCATCTGGACACGCTGAACATCGGTCGTCAGACGGGTGACGAGAGATGAAGTGGAGAATTTGTCGATATTGGCAAAGGAAAAGCTCTGAACTCTGGAAAACAAGTCGTGGCGCAGATTTTTTGCAAAACCGGAGGCAGCGTTGGCTGCAAACCATCCGGAGAGGATGCCGCAGCTCATCGAGCCGATCGCCATGATAACAAGAATCAGACCGAGCTTCAGGACCGTCTGCATATCGCATCCGTCTTCCAGAGAGTTGATAAGCTTTGCGGTAATCAGCGGAATCGTGCATTCCAGTCCGACCTCACCGATCATCAGCAGGGGCGTCAGGATCGTATCTTTTTTGTATTCCCGAATCGATCGGGCAAGTTTTCTAATCATTTGCAAACCTCCTTTTCGCAAATTTGCGGCAGCGCACCGGCAGCATCAATGTTGCCGATCACGCGGTCAAGCAGATTTCGAAGTGTATCGATCTCCTCAGGCGACAGACCGTCAAGGAGCATCTGTTCATTCTGACGGATCCTTTTTTTGATCCTCTCATCGCACAGGCGGGATTTGTCCGTCAGGACGATCTGCTTGCGCCGATGGTCGGGGTCGGGGATGAAGGAAATAAACCCCTTTGCATCCAACCGCTGCAGGATGCCGGAAACAGTCGGGTGCTTCATGCCGAAGCGTTTGCCGATATCGCAGGGGTAGACAGGCTGCTGCTGGTGGGCAAGCCATGCAAGAACAAACGCCTGCGAGGATGTGAGCTTCTGCTCGGCAATATCCTCCGTACACAGCCGGTGCATCGCATTGCTGATGCGTTTGATACGGCTGCTGACGGTTTCTTCCGTAAATTCCATATGTCACCTCGCAAAATATGTAGCACGCTACATATTAACACAGCACCACAAAAAATGCAAGGTTTCCGCTGCTGATATTTGACGGTTTTTGTACTGCTTTTTTGACATTTTTCACCAAACAGATTGCCATTTTTTCATTTGTGTGTTATAATACTCATTATGAATTCGGAAAACAGATTACATTCCGCAGATGCTGATTTTCCTGAATCTGAAGAGGCAGAAAAAAGAGGAGTTGTACAATGATGAAGCGCGTAATACTTGTTTTGCTTGCGATTGCTATGCTTTGCTCTATGTTTGCAACGGGCGTATTCGCTGCAGAAGAGGAAGAACCGATCGAAACTGAGATTGAAACTGAAGTCGAAACAGAGCCGATAGAGCCTGTAGAGCCCGAAGATATAAAGCATTCCGCCTACATCAACGGCGATGCAAGCGGAAAGTTCCTCCCGGGAAATACGATGTCCCGTGCCGAGATGGCGCAGATGATTTATAACATGATGGAGCTTCCTGAGGGAACAGCAAGATTTTCGGATGTGAAGGAAACGAGCTGGTATGCAAAAGCGGTCAATGCACTGGCAGAGGCGAAAATCCTCAACGGCTATCCTGACGGAACTGCGAAGCCGGGCAATCCGGTAAGCCGTGCTGAGTTCGTGAAGGTCCTTGCCAATATGAAGGGTGAGGATTCTTATGAAAAAGACTGCTCCTTTACCGATGTACTGAAAGGCTCATGGATGTATCCGGTCATCTGCCTTGCACAGGGAAACGGATGGATCAACGGCTATTCCGACGGCAGCTTCAAGCCGAATGCAACGATCACGCGCGCTGAAGCCGTAACAGTTCTGAACCGTTTTCTCGGCAGAGTTCCGGATGAAGAGGCGATCAAAAACAATCCGGCGGCAAAATCGTTCCCGGATGTTTTTGCCGGTACATGGTACTACTGGAATGTTATGGAAGCGGCGATCACCCATACCTGCGTTTTTGTTGACGGGCAGGAAGAATGGCAGTATGTGCAGTATGATCTGGAAAGCTATGCCGATGGCTTCAATGCAATCGGCGGAAAGCTTTATCTGATCATTGACCACGAAATTATTCGTCAGTGTGGCGAAAGTACATATAACGGCGTGGATTTCTCCTGCGACGAAAAAACGGGCATCTGCAAGGTTGACCGTGAATATCTGGAGCTTGCCGACGGCAGAATCTGCGTTCTGAAAAATGGCGAGCCGTGGACCAATAAGGGCTACTTTGAGTATAATAATGCGCTTTATTATTGCGATAAAAACGGCGTTTTAATGCAGAACGGCAAGGTCGGAACGATGTACTTCGGACCGGACGGAAAATATACCACCGGCAATGCAACCATTGATACGTTTGTCAACGGCGTAGTGACGCAGGTAACAACGCCGGGTATGTCGAAGGAAGAAAAGCTCCGCGCATGCTACAAATATGTGTACGATCATATTTCCTATTTGGGAAATAATAACCATGTACCGCGCGGCGCGGATCCGAGCACATGGACAGAAGAGTATATGCTCAGACTCATTGCAATCGGCAGAGGCAACTGCTATAGCTATGCGGCTGAAATGTACTATCTGGCACGGCGCGTCGGCTACGGACAGGCAGAGGCAATTTCCGGACGCTTCGGCTCCGGAAGAGGCGGTCACGGATGGCTGGAAATTGTTATTGACGGTATCCCATATCTCTGCGATCCGGAAGTAAACTGGAAGTATCTCAAATGGGATCCGTATGCTTTGTTTATGAAGAAATACGGCGATGTCGGATACTATTACGGACGCTGAAATTACGGAATTAAAATTGAAAACAGGTATCGGGGCAGTTCATCAGAACTGTCCCGATATTAAAGAGGAGTAGACATATGGCATTTAGCAGTGCCGCTTTTGTATTTGTATTTCTTCCGCTGGTGTTCCTGCTGCACTGTGTCATTCGGAATCAGAGCGGCAGAAACATTCTGCTGGTAATTGCCAGCCTGTTTTTTTACAGTGCGGGCTCATTGATCCATCTGCCGCTGTTGATTGGCGTTGCGCTGATTAACTACTTTGCAGGTCTGCTGTTTCAGAAAAACGGCAGACGGAAAAAGCCGGTGCTTGTAATCACCCTGCTTCTGAATATCGGCAGCCTTGTCGTTTTTAAGTATTTGGGCTTTTTCGGAACGGCAATCAATGATATATTCGGCAGTGCGCTGCAGGTTCCTGCAATTGCACTTCCGATAGGAATATCCTTTTTTACATTTCAGGGCTTGTCCTATGCGATTGACGTTTACCGGAAGCCGGACAGCGGTACAAGAAGCTTTTTTACGGTGCTGTTATATCTTTCGTTCTTCCCGCAGCTCGTGGCAGGTCCGATTGTAAAATACCATGATGTTGCGCAGCAGATTCAGCACAGGGAAGTGACCGTAGAAAAAGCGGCACAGGGCTGCCGCAGATTTATTGTCGGACTGTCGAAGAAGCTGCTGATAGCGGATATTCTTGCAACGGCAGTAGATACCGTTTACGGACAGGGCGTTACCGATGTAAGGCTGTCACTGGTTGCAGGATTGTGCTATGCGCTGCAGATTTATTTCGATTTCAGCGGCTACAGCGATATGGCAATCGGCATGGGACAGATGTTCGGTTTCCGATTCCTTGAAAACTTTGATTATCCCTACACAGCCGGCTCCGTCCGGAATTTCTGGCAGCGGTGGCATATTTCGCTGACATCGTGGTTTCGGGAATACCTGTATTTTCCGCTCGGAGGCAACCGCAAGGGTTTAAGAAGAACGTGCATAAATGTCATGATCGTGTTCTTGTGTACCGGCTTCTGGCACGGTGCAAACTGGACGTTTGTGCTGTGGGGCATCTGGCATGGTCTCTGGTCTGTTTTAGAGCGTGCAACGCCGCTGAAAAAGGTTTCGGGGAAGGCAATCGGTCATATCTACACGCTTGTTGTGGTTTTTCTCGGCTTCATGCTTTTCCGCGCAGAGTCAGTCGGACAGGCGGCAGCCGTGATCGGAGCGATTTTCACGGGAAAAACAGCGCAATCCGGACAGGTTTTGCTCCATAATATCCTGTCTGTAAAAGTGATACTGGCTACGGCGGCAGGCTGCCTGCTGTCGACGGGAATCCAAAAGAAGCTGTTTTCCAGACTTGGCAGACTTCAGTTCGTGACCTATGTGGGAGCGCTGCTTTTGCTTGCACTGTGTATCCTGCGGTTGGCATCTGCGTCCTTCAACCCGTTTATTTATTTTCAGTTTTAGGAGGTGTGCAGATGAAGAGGACAGGACTGATGGTCTTTATCGGAATGTTTTTGATTTTGTGTATGCTTCCGGCTGCGGCGATGCTGGTTACAGGTCCTTCGGAAGCTGCTGCAAATGAAATACTGGCGCAGCCTCCGGCACTGTATGACGGAGAGGGCACGATCAATTTAAGGTACCTGAATGACTGCAGCGACTATCTGACGGACCGCTTTGCCGGCAGACAGGAGCTGATTACGCTCAATGCAAGGCTGGAGGCGACGGTTTTGGGAGAGTCAGCCTCGGAAGATGTAATCCTCGGAAAGGACGGCTGGCTGTTTTACCGGACAACCTTAGACGATTTTCAGGGCACCAACCGACTTTCAGACCGTGAAATATGGGCGGCGGCACATTGTATCAAGCTGGTGCAGGAGGAAGCTGCAAAACGGAATATGGCATTTTTGTTTACGGTTGTACCGAACAAAAATACGCTGTATCCGGAATATATGCCAAACTCGTATATTCACTCCGATACGCCGGGTAACCTTGTGCATTTGGAAACCGCCATTGAAGCGGAGAGTATTCCGTATGTATCCATAAAGGATGTCTTCTGCAAGCAAGAGACGGTGCTGTATCACAAGCTCGACTCCCATTGGACAAATCTCGGCGCTGCGCTTGCGCATGATGCCATCCTTTCGGCGCTCGGAAAAAACGGAGCTGCCATGTATCAGCCGGAAAGCTTTACGGCAAGGGCAGATCACAAAGGGGATCTGTATCAGATGCTGTACCCCACCGCGGAGACGGACATTCAGCTTTATCCTGCGTGGGAATGGCGCTATACCTACGATAAGCCTCTGCGCAGCGTGGAGGATCAGAGAATTGACACGACCTGCGAAGGTGCTGACGGCTCATTATTTATGTTCCGTGACTCGTTCGGAAACACCCTGCATTCTTTTATGGCAGAATCCTACGCAAAGGCGTGTTTTTCCAGAGCAATGCCATATCAGCTTTCCTTGCCGGAGCTCACAGATGCAGACACACTGATCATTGAGATTGTAGAGCGAAATATTCCCTGGCTGACGCAGCGTGCGCCGATCATGGAAGCACCGAAACGGGAAATTATGCTTGCACAGGAAGAAACTGCTTGCAAAGTGGCAGTTCGTGAAGTAAAATCAGAATATAATCTATTCTGCTATACCGGAAATATTGAAGAAGAAATGGATGCTGATTCGCCGATCTATCTGATCTGCAACGGCGAAGCTTATGAGGCAGCACCTGCAGGAGAAGGCTTCCAACCGTTTACCGCCTATCTGAACGGGAATGTGCAGACACTCCGCCTCGCGTGGAAGCAAAACGGAAACTATGTACTAACACAGGAAATATCCTGCGAAAAATAAAGGAGAGACAAAAATGAGAAAGACAGCCTTATGTATGTTACTGCTTGCCGCACTGTGCCTGACACTGTTTGCCGGCTGCGGTTCTGAGGAAACGGAAACGACAGCAGCAACGGAAGCTGTTGTAGAAACACAGACAGCTACAGAGCAGGAAACCAAGGCACCGACAGAAAAACCGACGGAAAAAGAAACGACCGAAGCGCCGAAAGAAACAACGGCGGCAACAACTGCAGCAACAACTGCAGCAACAACAGCGCCGACAACGGCTCCCACAACACAAGCGCCTACAACGCAGGCACCTACGGAAACGGAGCCGGAGGTTGATCTTCGTGCAATCGCAATGAACTATGTCGGCAGCTCTGTCAATAGTCTGTATGCGGCAATCGGATATCCCGGCGGCAGCTCTTATGCCAGCAGCTGCAACGGTCCCGGAGAAGACGGCGAGCTGTACTATCCCGGCTTTACCGTGTATACCTACCGTGAAGGCGGCGTTGAAACGGTTGTAGCAGTTTATTAAAATAGCTTTCATAAAAACAAATGAGGTCAGGTTGTGCAACCTGACCTCAAATTTTATGCAATTTACGGGAAAATGAAATCCCACGGATTGAAGCTTTCCGGCTCCTGCGGCTCGGTTTCTGCCGGCTCAGTCGGTGTAGCGGAGGGCTTAGCGTCAAAGGAGATCGTCAGCGTCAGCTCGGAGCCGCCGCGGAAGACGGTCAGCTGTGCGCTGTCGCCTGCACGGAAGGATTTCAGCGCCTTGCTCAGATCCTCCGAGGATTTGATTTCCTCGCCGTCAACGCCGGTGATGATGTCGCCGGGCTGCAGTCCTGCATTTGCGCCGCTGCTGCCTTCGGTAACGGTTGCGACCTGTGCGCCTGCCGGTGTCTGCATGGCTTCGGAAGCGGCGACTGTGTTGACCGTAATGCCGATGTAGGCGCGATTGGGGACCATGCCGTTTTCACGCAGGTCATCCAAAATGGAAAGTACATCGTTAATGGGAATGGCGAAGCCGATACCTTCGATCGTTGCGCCGCCGTTCAGCGTTCCGGAGTATTTTGCCGTGGTAATGCCGACAACGTTGCCGTTCATGTCAAACAGCGGACCGCCGGAGTTACCGGGGTTGATGGCGGCATCGATCTGCATCATGTTGATCGGCGTGCCGTCCGTGTTAACATCGCGGTCCATGGAGCTGACAATGCCGGTGGTCATGGTGTAGGTCAGTTCGCCGAGTGGATTGCCGATGGCAGCGACCTGATCGCCGACGTTCAGCCCGTCGGAATTGCCGAGAGAAACGGTGGGAAGACCGCTTGCCTCAATTTTCAGCAGTGCAACATCGCTCTCTGCCTCATAGCCGAGCACGATGGCGCTGTAGGTCGAGCCGTCATGCATGGTTACGGTCAGCGTCTGCGCACCTTCAACTACATGGAAGTTGGTCAGGATTTCGCCGTCGGCAGAAATGATAAAGCCTGTGCCGGTGCTTGCGGTTTTGGAAAGCTGACCGAAGACATTATAAGATGTGCCTTCGTTTGCAATGCCGACGATCGCGGAAACATTGGATTCATAAACCTGCGCCAGATTGCCGGCAGTATCGGTTGTGATGACCGGCGGTGTCTGTGTCGGATCGGTGCTGACAGGTGTCTGCGTTGCTTCAGTGGTGGGAGCGGCAGCGGAAATCTCCGTGTCAGTGCCGTAGAAGGAATGCATGGCGAAGCCGACAATGCCGCCGCCTAAGATGCTGCCGAGAAGTGCGCAGCACAGAGCGATAACCGCAATGCGGGCACCGGAGGTTTTCTTCTCCTTTTTCGGCTCAGGCTTGACAGACTGCTTCGGCGTCTGTGCAGGCGCGGTATATTGGGGGCGCGGTGCAGAATACGGAGCTTGCGGCGCGGCATACGGATTTTGCGTGTATTGCTGCTGCGGATATTGCGGTGTGTAGCGACCCTGCGCCGAATACGGATTGACGGGCGGACGCTGCGGCGTTACCGGAGCATTCTGCGGAGCGGACGGCTGTACGCCGGGATGCGGAGCAGCAGAGGGACGGTAGTTGCCCGGCTGCTGCGGAATGTAGCCATAGCTTCCGTAAGGAGCGGCAGGACGGGTATAGTCAACGCGCTGCGGTGTGCTTTCCAGCGGAGCAGCATCTTCCTGCGCTTCGGCAGGAGCAGAAGGCTCGGCATTTTCCTGTACAGGCTGCTCCGTGCTTTCATTTTCCGATGTATATTCAGAATCAAAACTGTTTTCGTTCATAGGAGAAACTCCTTTCACTGTTTGGCTTTGAGCATATCATAGAATGAATTTGTTACCGAATTGTGTCGGGGAAACAAACGAATCTTGAATTTCAAAAAATTTACATACATTTCCGATCCTGCATGATATGCAGAATCGTGTCATCTGTCTGGCGCATACCCTGCTGGGCGAGGACACCGACGTTTGCGATCGTGCTGTCAACGCTTTCTGCAACAATGCCTTCGCCGCTGTAGAACTCCTTGTGATGCAGATACATACGGTAGCCCATAATGCCTGCATCGACGGCAGCGGCAATTTTAGCTGCACACGAGGGCTTTGCACCGTCACAGATGGTGCCGGAAAGGATGGCGACTGCGTTGACAATGGTATGCGCGACAGCGGAGAAGCCGCCGCCGAGCAGATAGCAGATACCGGCACCTGCGCCGACACCTGCGGAAATTGCGCCGCAGTAGGCGGAAAGTCTGCCGATACCGCTTTTCTGGTGTACGGTAACGAGGTCGGATACGATCAGCGCACGGCAGAGCTGCTCCTGTGTTGCGCCGATCTGACGGGCGTATACGACTACGGGCATACAGGCGGTAATGCCCTGATTGCCGGAGCCGGAGAGAATAACGACCGGCATTTCGCAGCCGCTCATACGGGCATCGGAACCGGCAGCGGCATAGGCCTTTGCCTTCTGCTTGATATCATCACCATAATCTTCATATAAAATACGCCCGATTTGTGCGCCCCATGTACCGCGCAGACCTTCTTCGGCAATGGCGGAATTATTTTTGACCTGACGCATCAGAAGCTCCTGTACCTTTTCCAGCGCAACCGTATCGGCAAACCGAACGATGTCCTCCACATTCAGGCAGCTTTTGTCAGTCATGTGTTCTTCGGCAGCATCCACAACGGGCAGGTCACAAAGCACCTCGCCGTTCCGTTCCATGCGGACGATGTTGGTGTGATGGTTCGTGATGCGTACTCTTGCGCTGTGCGTTCCTGCGAATGCGTGAATGTCAATATCCAGCTTGCACGGGGAGTCACCGCAGGCAATGTCAATTTGAGTATGCTCCATGAAGCTGTCCAGCTCCGGCAGTTTTTCCTCCGGAATATCGGCAATGACCTGCAGATCGCGGTCACAATCTCCTGCGACCATACCGGCGGCAATCGCCGGACGGATCCCCTTTCGTCCGCCGGTGTTGGGAACGACGACGCTCTTTACATTTTTAAGAATATTGCCGCTGACAATGACAGAAATCCGCTCCGGCAGGCAGCCGAGCAGCTTTTTTGCCTTTGCAGCGCAGTAAGCAATGGCGATGGGCTCCGTGCATCCGGTTGCGGGCACGAGCTCCTCTTTCAGAATGTCAATATAATTTTGAATAACGATTTCGCTCAGCATTCAAACACTTTCTTTCTTATTGAACATTTTTTCGGCGGAGGTGGCGAAGCAGATAGAAAAGAATCAGCAGTACTTCCAGCACGCCGCAAATAATAAACAGCAGGAAAACGCCTTCAATCTGCAGGGAAAGGACGATACTCAATCCGGTGCCCCAGAGAATCAGGCTGCAGGACAGAACCTGTGCGATCCGTCCCCACCAAAGTGCGCTGTAAACCTGGCAGACGATACCGGTGAGGGGCAGCGCATAGATAAAGAGAAGCCATGCCCACGGCGAGAGCACATTCAGAATTTTGGACAGGCAGAACAGCGTGGTCATAACAAGCCAGACCAGACCGACAGAGAGAAGATTGATAATCAGGTGGCGCGTACCGGCTTTCGGAACTTTTTTCTGCCGCAGAAGATCCTGAACGGAAATGTGGTAAAGGTCTGCAATTTTTGAAAGAATAAAAATGTCCGGTGTGCCGTCTGCGCGTTCCCATTTGGAAACGGATTTGTCGGAATAATTCAGCTTTTGGGCAAGATCGGCTTGGGTGTCGCCGTTCTGCTTTCGGTAGTAGGCTATATTTTCTGCGATCAGCTGCCGCAGGGATTCTTCAGATTCATACATGACAATTACCTTCCTGTTATAGGCGCAAGATGTTGAAATTGCCGGATTCTACTGACAGTAGAGAGGCGTTCTTTTCTAAATAGAGAAGCCATCTACAGACGATGGAGAAAGGATCCGTATCGGTGGGGTGACAAATCGGACGACTGTTGACTATACTTGGGGCAACAGTCAAAATACAAGAGGTGTTCAAAATGGAAATGACGAGAAAATGCGCAAAAACGATCCGCGTTCTGACAACTGCACCGATTTTTGCGGTGATCCTCAGCACACTGTTATATGTTCTTCTTCCGGATAGCTTTGCTTCAACGGGACATTATTTTGCTGCGTTGGGTTTCCTCGCAGGGCTGCCGTTGTTGGCATATCCGATTTCCTATGCTGTTCCGTTTTTGCGAAAAAAGGGCAGGGATGGGCAGAGAAATCTGGCAGTGGTGTTTTCTGTGATTGGGTATGTTGCGGGATTTTTGTTTGCAATGCTATTCGGCGGAACGGCAACCGAAAAAGTGCTGTTCGGTACTTACCTGCTTTCAGGAATCGGCATTGCGCTGTGTACGGCGCTGCATTTTAAGGCAAGCGGACACGCCTGCGGATGTTCCGGACCAATCGCAATGCTTGCGGTGTTTGTAAGTCCATGGTTTCTGGTGGGCTATCTGCTGCTGAAGCCGATTGCATGGTCGAGCAAAAGGCTCGAAAGACATTCCGGAACGCAATTGCTTGCCGGTGCAATGATTCCGGTCGTGGCGATGCTGGTTTGCCGCATCCTGTTTATTGTACAGTGATATTATATCAAAAACAGAAGAGAATTCAAGAGGGGAACGCACGGCTTGACAAATCGCCCGGTGCTGTATTAAAATACAACAATAAAGGACAAAAAACAAGCATGGGAGATGTCAGATCATGGTTTGCAGTAAATGCGGTGCTGAAAATCCGGAAGAAGCTGCGTTCTGTACGGAGTGCGGAGAAGCTTTGGCAAAGCCGGTCAACGGCGAGCATAAATTTGACCCGATCAAGAAGAAAAAACTTATCCGTATCGGCGTAATTGCGGCCGCCGCGATTATTTTGATTATCGTTGCGGTAATGCTTTTGCGCAGCAATGCCGCAGAGCGTACTGCCGAAAAGCTGTGCGATTCGCTTATCGATATGGATCTGGATACCGCCTTTGATCTGCTGCCGCCTGCAGTCGTCAACTACATTTCCGGCTCACTCGATCTGGAAAATGTAAAATACGAAATTATCCGCAGCGAGGAGCTGAAGGATGATTATGTCTGGTCGCTGAATCAGCGCTATTCTCTGCGCTTCGGAACGGACAGCAACTATATTGAATCTGCCTATGTGGTCTATCTTCGGGCAGCGGTTTCCGGCAGAGCGATTTCCCGTGATGAAATTCAGCTGATCATGGTGGAGATCGACGGCGACTGGTATATCGATCCGCTGGCAACGATGGATGAGCTCGATGAGGCGGAAATCGACGAGGATGCGTTCCATATCAACTGGGATTGACACAAAAGCACAAATGCCTTACTCCGGCATTTGTGCTTTTCAGACTGTCAAAAAAGTCCGTAATCGTCAAAATCAGTCAAACATTTTAGGTATAAAGCGATAATTATACGTCATGCCGTATTGAAGGTTTTTTCAAACATTTTAACCCTAAAAGTGCTTGTTTCACAAGGATTTTGACTTACTGCGCAACTCCCATCCTACCGTACATATGTACGCCGACGGATGGGAGTTGCCTTTGTTGCGGTACCCGAAAAAATCTTCGGGCTTACGCTGTTCCTCGATTTTTTCG
>R26__coassemble_424_pt1 | contig 26673 bp, 24 predicted proteins | sample R26__metabat2_low_PE_037 | metagenome-assembled genome bin R26
CCCCAACATTTGACAAAGAGCCTTAATTCTCCATCTGCTTGCCGAGAAATCCCGCAACGGTCTGCGCAAGCATCTGCTCGGACTCTGACGGTGCAGCATCGTTTTCGTTCATCAGAAGCATCACGCAGCCCATCAGATCGCCCTCGGAAATAATCGGCGCGGCAACGCCCAGATGGTAGCGGTCAACGGACTCGGCAGGGCGCAGGGGCGTGTCACCGGAGCGATAGCGATAGTTTTTCCGCTGCTCCATCAGCTGCTCCAATTCCACGGAATTGCGCTTTTCCAACAGCTCACGCTTCGGAGCGCCTGCCACGGCAATGATCGAATCCCGATCGGAAACCGCGGCAATATGACCGGTGTTTTTCCCGATAGACTCGCAAAGCTGTGCGGCAAAATCCTGCAAATCGCCCATCGGGGAATACTTCTTAAAAATCACTTCGCCGTCTTTTTCGGTAAAAATCTCCAGTGGGTCACCCTCGCGGATGCGCAGGGTGCGGCGGATTTCTTTGGGGATGACTACACGTCCCAGATCGTCAATGCGGCGCACAATGCCGGTTGCTTTCATATCTCAAATCTCCTTTGCTGCTTTTTCTTGCATTTCTATTGTCTGCAAACAAAGGGGAATTATGCAACATTCTGTTTTGCGAAATACCGAACCATTTTTTGTCATTTTTTCTGCTTCGCTAATCGTTTGGCATAGGGCTTGCCGGATGGCTTTCCGCTGCCGTTTGTGCGGCATGGTTATTTCCGCCGTGTATACCTCTGAATCGGATTATCGGTATTCCTTTTTGCAGAAAAATCCTGTATAATATACAGGTAATTGCAAGGAGGTGATGGCGTATGGCAACATGGACAGCCGTTATCTTGGGAAGTGCGATGGCAGGAATGCTGCAAACTGTCGCGGGCTTTGGCTCAGTCATGCTCATGATGATGATCTTTCCGTTTTTCTTCAGTATCATTGATTCTCCGACACTGTCGCTGTCTATCAATATGCTTTATTGCCTGATTTTGTGTATCAAGTATCGGCGTGATATTGACTGGCGCGTGACCGTATTGCCGACGATCGCTTACTCCGTCGTGTCATTTGTTATTACAGGACTGGTAGGAAGTGCCAATCTACACATACTGATCATCGTATTTTCTGTGTTCCTGATGGCGCTGTCCGTCTATTTCCTGCTGGTTGCCAATAAGGTCAAGGCAAAGCCGAAGGCGATCGTCGGTGTCGGCTGCGGCGCAATGGCAGGTGTAACAGCAGGTCTGTTTGCGCTTGGCGGTCCTCCGATCGCGCCCTATTTTATCGCCGCCACGAAAAATCACAGAAGCTATGTGGCGAGTATGCAGCTGCTGTTCGTGATAACGAATGTTGTCAATATTTCAGGTCGTATGATCAACGGCATTTTTAACTGGTCGCTGTGGCCCTATATTGCGGTTGGCAGCGTGTTCATCCTCGGCGGTATGCTCGTCGGCGAGTATATTTCGGGCAAGATCAATCCGGCACGCCTGCGACTGGTCGTGTATGCGTTTGTGGGCATCTCCGGCCTTGTCCTGCTGCTGCAGCAGATATTATAATGTGTAAACATACCCCCCGATGTTTTGCCAAATATCGGGGCAAAGAAAAATAACAAGGAGCTGCGCAGATTTCTGCACAGCTCCTTGTCAGCGTGTCGAAAAGGTTTTTCGACACGCTGAAGGGGCTGCAGAACATTCTGCAGCCCGCTGTATATTATAGAAGCTGTAAAAAATGCCCATCATTCCCGATTTGTCGGAAATGATGGGCAAAATGTTCTGTTTATGGAGTCATATGCCTTGATATTCCAAGACTTTCCGGCTCTTACTTGCTTTCCTTGATCGCGGCCTGTGTAGTGGCTACTAAGTCGCGGAATAATTTTAGTTCAGCGACTCTTTGATAGCTGCCTGTATAGTGGCTACACAGATGCGGAATAAACCGGCATCTTCCCCATGAATACATCCCTTAAAATGTCCGGACACATTTTTCTTTCATAAACCTCATCATTTCGCCATTGTCTGTATCTTCATAATAAGAAACAAGAAGCTTCTTAAACGCAGGGACTTCCTTTTCGGAAATAATCAGCATTCCCCCGCCTTGGGAAATCAGGTAGTGATTTGCAAAGATGACCGATGCGCGTTTGTTGCCATCGTTGAAGACTTGTGTCCTCATGCAATACAGGCACAAATGAATCGCTTTTTCTTCCGCAGATGCTGTTTCTTGTAATATGCTTTCTATGCTTTCTTTGACGATCGATTCTATCGGCATAGGAGGAACATATTTTGTCCCGCCGATTGTTACAGGCACTCCGCGAATGCGTCCTCCATCATGATAAAAGCCTTCATTTACAAGCTTGGCAATGTGGCACAGAATCGAATAATCTGTCGGGTAACTGATAACATCCTTATCCAGAACAAACTCCCATGCGTGTTTCAAATTGAGAATTTTTTGAACATCGGTAGCCGTCATTCCACTGACATTGCCGTTTTCTATAATATCCTCCGTCTGTGGGAATGTCGTTGCAACACCCTCCAGAATCGCCTGATCGTAGATGTTGGATTTCATGTTTGCTCTGGCAAAATCGAGGTTCAGTTGAACTCTCGCAGACAATTCCGTATCAGCGTACCCAAGCGCAGCAAGTTCCTTATTCAGGTGCCGGATGTTCTTGCGAAATTCTCTCGCATCGCGAGCATTACGAAGCAGAAGCTGATACAGCTCATCAGAGTAAGCATCCACATAGGTGGATGTCAGTCTGCTTCCGACTCTCTTGCGGATATACAGGTACTGTTTCCCATCGCGATCTTTTATTTCCGGACTTCCGTCATACGGTAAAAGGTTCAATCTTGCCTGATAGTCTGCTCTTTGCTGCAATAATTCCCGAATCTGGGGATAATTGTTGTTCATCGTTCAATCCGCTCCTTTGGGGAACTTTTTTATTTTGTTGTATCACATTGTTCCCCAAATTGCAAGAGATATTCGCTGTATCATATACGTTTTGTTAATTGCGTAGGGAACACTATTTATCGTGTTTTAGAAAATTGTTCCCCATACCATATTGATGGCATACTTTTATCACAACCGCTTATAGGAAAGAAATTTTACAACTTTTTCGCGTCGGCGTCCCTCCCGATGCCGAAAAATGCAAACGATTCTCCTCATCTTAGTTTTTACTTTGACATGCAATATTGTTTTTTTATTTGTTTTATGTTTTAATATAGTTGGGTGCATCATCAGGTAAAATAGTTTCTTTACTCTTTAGGAGGTATCAATTCATGCTCCACTCAAGAAAGGGTGTTCTTGTTCTTTCTATTTTTCTTTTCTTTGCTCTTTTTCTTTCTTCTTGTTCTGGCGCTATTGGCACTAACATAGAGGGGAAAAAATCTGCAAACACAGAACAGGAGGAAACGCAAGTTTCTGAACAAGCTAGTTTCTGGCATGAGGGGCAAATGACGATTTCTTTTTATTTTGGTGATCGTGCAGGAATCTACAGCGGAAGCATAAATGAAACTGGCTTGCCCGACGGGCAAGGCTCTTTTCATTGCGATAGTTTGGAAAACAATTGGATATATGACGGCGAATGGTCTAACGGGCATTTTAATGGATACGGCACAACAAAATGGGACTCTGGTCAAGAATACGAAGGCGAGTTTTCAAATGATTATCAAAATGGTCACGGAACATTACTATTAGAAAACGGGACACGATGCGAAGGTTCTTTTGTTGCCGGTATCTTTTGCGGCGACGGAACTGTAACATTTTCAGACGGTGGAGTATTGACCGGAACATTTTCAAATTCTGACAACGGTAAAGGTACATATTGCGATATCGACGGCTACAATTACAACGCGACACTTTCCGACGGAGAGCTCAACTTAATCCCATGTGTTGATTTTTTCAGCGATCCAGATCGAGTAGCACAGTATGAACAGCTTTATAAATCATATCAATATTCCGAACTCGCAGAGCTTGTTAATGATTATATTGAAAACAACGATTTAACGCCGATAGATAATGCATATTCAATTCTCGATGTTCTTACCCCGTCTTTGGCATATGAAAAACAATGGGTTGTGAACTTTGATGAATTCGACAGCACGTATAATGTTTCCTTTCCAGGGTTGCATGGCATTTCAAGCAGCGAATCTGTTGCTGTATCTTTAAAAAAATCAGATTTACAAATCTATGTGGGTTTTAGAAAATCCGGTTGGCTGTTCTTTGATAAAATCGAATTAAGCATTGATGGTGAGAGGGTTTATTCTGCTTCGTGCAAATCATACGATGTAACAAGAAATGTTATTTCCGGACACACAATCGAAGAATACACAGAATGTGATTTTTACGACAATGTAGTCGAACAGCTTGGAACTGCTGAGAAATCGATTCTTCGCTTTACAAATACAACAAGCGGTGAAATATATGACCATACTTTAAGCCAAAATGAAATGGATGCTATGTATTATGGATACATGCTACAAGGCACTTACAGAGAATTAGGTAATCTACTTTACAGATGGAACAACAAATGATGTACAATGTCGGTGAGTTGCTGTTGCAGACGAAAAAAATGATGATGCAACCATCTCACAAAACAATTGGCGCAAAGCGATGTTTATCCTGCCTTCACAGGTTTCCTATGCACTCATAAAACTGAATCAAGCCGGATTTGAGACAAATCTTGTCGGCGGCGTGCATGATGAGTTAATGGGCTTTGCCTCGAAAGACTACGACATTTCCACTTCTGCTTTGCCTGTGTAGACTGAACAGTTTATTCTACTGATCGGCTGATCGAGGCAGGGCTGAAACACGGCTGAAACACGGCACGAGCACGGTGCTGCACGACGGAATGTCGTTCGAGATCACGAGCTTGCGTCGATCACCGAAGAACTTTTGCAGCGTCAGGAATGCTTCTCGCTCAGACAGCTCTGTGCCAATGGAAACGACCTTTTGCGTTTCGGTATTCCACAGGGGAAGAATATCGGTCAAACACTACAGACGCTGTTGGATGCCGTGATAGAGGGCCGGGTCAAAAACGAAAAAGAGACGCTGCTTTCTTTCTTTGAAACGATAAAACAATACCGCTGACACAGCAAAATGTCAGCGGTATTGTTTTATCTATTTCAGACAGAAAAGCCTGATTTTTGGAGCCGTATTTTCATCGGTTTTCGATGCTGAAAACCCTTGATATTACTGGGTTTTTCAGGCACTCGCACCTTCCTTTATGGCTGCCTGTGTTGCGGCTGCCAAGTCGCGGAAAAAGAGTCATACTGTCTAAAGACATTTAGTTCTTTTTTAGGTATTGCTGTATCTCCATGATCAGTCGTTTGCGGGAAAATACATCCATTGCCCGTAGACCGGAAAGCATTGCGCCAAAAAAGATCCGATAGGTTTTCCCATCAAGTTCATAATCATAATATGACGGATAATCGTCCTTGTCACCTTTTTGTTTTATCGCCTCATATATCCATCTGGACGCGGTAGCATTGTTGATATATATCAATCTGATTTGATTTTCGTTTTTCTCAATTTGTTGAATGTGCATTTTTAGAATGTTTCTCAAATACTCGTTTTTCTTGCTTTTAATGACCAACTGGCAGAACTTGTTTTGTTCTGTTAAGTGATAGTAGAATAAGTCACCGCAGCAAATCGTATACTTTTTCTCTTTATAATTACTATAGAAATCGCAAATTGTCTTTTCGTGCTCTCTTAAAACTTTATCATTCTCAATCAACGCACGGACATCCGGAATATTAAGGAGTTCTGTAGGTAAATCGATGATACCCACACAATCCTCAACACATCACGATCAGGCGAATAACGGAACAGGCAGGGATTGTCCCTGCCTGTCAACTTTATTATAGTTGTTCCAGCAGCACTTTTCTTGCCCGATCTACAACGGGCAGCCGATCCTCTTTGGTCGCTTTGATATTGACCACCCGGCACAGCGGTTCTACAAAGCACCACAGGTCAGGATCGCTCACGCGAATTTGACGGGGCTTTCCGTGATGTTTAATCAGATCATCAATCACATGAACGAAAACCTGATCCTTTGGATCATCGGGCGCAAATGCTTGCTGCTCTAATATAATGCCGTCCTGCGATACAGCCAGCAGAAGGATCGGATAGAAGTCCCTTCCGTTCTCCCGAATCGTAAAGGGAAGATATGACCAGTCCATTGATACCGAAAAAGAGCCTTTTGGCATCCGAGAAATCAATACAGTGTGAGGAGTGGGAGTAATTTTTAACTGATAATGTGGCACTTTTCTCGCCTTTTCCGCAGGAGAGAAGGCATTATAGTATTGCTCCGTTTTGGGATCATACCAGCGGAAAAAGTAAGCGTTGGGCGGAAACACAGTGCTACCGACTCTGTCAAACAAGGCATGCATCATCATATACAGGTTCCCAAGCGCATCCCCGAGCAGATCCAGTTCTTCGTCATTAGGGACAGTCGGAAGAAATCCTTCTGTATATTTTTCAAAATACAGCCACGAGCCATCTCCATGCCCGCGTTCCTCCAGCTGCTTAACAACCTCATAGCTTTTCTTGGAAAGATCCTTGCGGTTTCCCCAAAGCCCGATCAAGGCATTCTGGAGATGTTCCACAGGCTCCATTTTCCGATTGTTGGAGAACAGATATTCGGTTGCACAATCATAGTTTCTGTCGCCGAAATAGCAGGCGATTCCGCATCGCTGCATGCAATCCGCCAGGAAACGATAGTGCACGGTGGTTTCATGCTTCCAATCGGCATATACAAAGTGGTCTGTTTCACGAAAGAACTGCCACGGCTCATATTTACTGATCAACCGGGCGAAATGGTAGACCATCTCCCACTTTTCTCTTTGTGCAGCCGTGAGGCCGGTAGGTTTCTCTGTATTTTTCATGTTATCCCTCTTCTTCCGAGCAAAGCAGCAAATCCGTTCTGGAAGCCGCTTCTTTTTTCAGCTCCTCTGTAAAGCCGGACACGCTGAACAGCGCATACCAGACTTTTCTGCAATCCCGGTTCCAAGCCACGGAAGCAGTTTTGGCTTCCAAGCTCCGCAGGACGCTGACACCTACCGGCTCTGCCCAGTATTTGCACTCGCCCAAGATCAGATTCTTGCCCTCGAGATCAAGGGCAACAATGTCGATTTCCTCTTTTGTGTCCCAGTATCTACCCAGCTTTGTGAAGTTGAAGGGCCATGCACCATCGGCATTCAAATCCCACATCCGTTCCTTGCATACATCCTCATACACAAAGGCAATATGGTTCTTAACAAGGCTCTTTTTGATTATATCCATGACGATACGGCTGTGCCCACTCTCAATAAAACTCATATTGGGATACACAAATGCAAACCAGAATCGCAGATAGTTGTCCTTGATCTTATATAACCCTTTTTTACTCTTTTCGGGGTTATCCTCCGTAACAGGCACTTCCCGTTCCAGAATGTCCAGATCAATGAGGGTCCTCAGATACTTGGTCAGGCTGGTTGCTTTGATTTCAAGAACACCTGCAATGGCAGAGAGTTTTCTGTTTCCGGCTGCGATAGCACGGATGATGGAAAAATAGCTTCCAAGCTCTGTGACCTCCTGTTGGAGCAGGAAGTGTGGTTCATCATAAAGATACCCTGAACGGTTCATCACGCACTTTTCGATGGCACTGTAAATATCCTTGCTTTCGGAAAACAGCTCAATATACTTCGGCACTCCACCGGTGACTGCGTACATTTCAATCAACTCTCGGTGGCTCTTGTTGGGAAAGAACTTATGATAGTAGGTAAACGGAATCTGTGTCAACCGGATCTGCGCCGTCCGTCTGCCATAGAGGGGACTTCCGTAGGCCAGGGTCTGGGATTCCATCATAGAGATCAGCGATCCGCAGAAGATCACCATGATCTGCCGATCCTTCAGATACTCTTCCCAAATCCGTTGAAAGACAGAAGGAACTGCAGGATTTGATTTGCCGAGGTACTGAAATTCGTCTATCACAATGACAGGCTTGCTTTCAAACCGAGCATCTACAATGGCTTTGAATAGTATATCCCAGCTCCTGATCTCTGCATTTCGAATCAGGTCGCTGTCAATAAATTCGGCAACCTTCTGAGCAAAGGCCTTCCTGTTCTGGGCTTCCGATTCCTCGCTGGCAAGGAAAAACAGCGCCGTCTTGTCCTTGATAAACTCGGAAATGAGTGTCGTTTTCCCAACCCTGCGCCTTCCGTACAAAATCACCAATGCACTTCCATCTCGTTCATATTCACTTTGCAGGGTGTCCATTTCCTGCTCTCTGTCAACAAACATTTTCATATCGTCGCCTCACTTCCTTTTTATTATACTCTGAATTATAATAATTGCAAGTATATTTTATTGAAATGTGGTTCAAAAAAGCATCCACAGCTAAAAACTCAGCCCTGCAGGGTTTCTCCTGCAAGGCCAAATTTCTTCATGCTTCTGCATGCTCTTGTTTTCTTTCAAATGTGCCGCCTATATCTTCTCCTTTTGAGATAGTATGCTGGTCTTGAAGATGAGGGAGTGTGAGGGGGGAAGAAACATTCTCTGCCCGTAAAAGGGTAGGCTCGTCAGCAACGCTTTCATCAAATGCTGCCACGATTTGGGCCACGCGCTTTTCGTTGAGAGGCTTTTGATAGCTCTCGCGAAGTACCTCAAGGATAGAACTATCAAGGTACTCAACAGAATAGTTCAACTTGTTTGCAATGCTGGAACAGTACGCTCCGTATTTCGTTTGCGTCTCCGCTTCAGCTCGTTCTTCGCGTCGCAAATATATCATATTCCTCTTTTATTCACTATTTTCAGATACTCAATTCAACAAAGGAATCAGTTGTCATTGCGATTACCGCAGAGCAACTTCAAGAGTAATTTACTATCTGCCATTAACTCCTTTTGATACAATCGAAAAGTATTGAGGCACATATATCGAAATTACAAACCGACTATTGCTCAAAATGGAAGTCGTGCAGCGATGCACGGCTCCCCAAATTTCAAAACGATATATCTTTCAGATAAACAAAAAATCCGAACCCAGATCCAATCGGAATCAAGTTCGGATTTCTCTTGTATGGTGGAGGATATGTGCAAAAATCCCGCTTGCTGGCATTCAGCAAGCGGGATTTGCAATTAGATATAGAAATGGACGGTTAGATCCTGCCATTGATTCTGGCGGAGGATCTGTCCGTTAGCTTGGCGGTACTTCTTTGCTTCCTCGAAATCGATGGAAAAATCGAAGTGCAGCTTATGCCTCCCCAGTCTTGATTGCAGCCTGTGCGGCGGATAACAAAGTGATGTTTTGGGTCAAGTATCAACACCATTTTTCGGGGCATTGAAATTTGAGTTTTGCATCTGTGAAAATGTAAATAAAACTGTGATTTTATTGACATAAATGCAGGATTTGCAAGGCTTTTGCGTAAAAAAAGACCCTGCAAGATTTCTCTTGCAAGGTCAATTTTTCTGTTATGGTTTTACAAATTGGGTTTGCCCCAAATCAAGTGAGGAATTATTTCCTTCCTTCGTTAATCGCTGCCTGTGCGGCGGCGAGGCGGGCAATGGGAACACGGAACGGGCTGCAGGAAACATAGGTCAGACCCAGCTTATGGCAGAATTCCACGGACGTGGGATCGCCGCCGTGCTCGCCGCAGATGCCGGTGTGCATCTCGGGACGGACGGACTTGCCGAGCTTGCAGGCCATATCCATCAGCTTGCCAACGCCGGTCTGGTCCAGACGTGCAAACGGGTCGCTCTCAAAGATCTTAACATCGTAGTAAGCATTGAGGAACTTGCCTGCATCGTCACGGCTGAAGCCGTAGGTCATCTGGGTCAGGTCGTTGGTGCCGAAGCAGAAGAATTCAGCTTCCTTTGCGATTTCGTCAGCGGTCAGAGCAGCACGCGGAATTTCGATCATGGTGCCGACCTCGTAACGCAGGGATGCGCCTGCCTTTGCGATTTCTTCGTCAGCGGTCTTGACAACGACGTCCTTGACGAACTTGAGTTCCTTTGCATCGCCGACCAGCGGGATCATGATTTCGGGAACCATGTTCCAGTCGGGATGAGCCTTGGAAACGTTGATGGCAGCGCGGATGACAGCCTTGGTCTGCATCTTTGCGATTTCCGGATAGGTGACAGCCAGACGGCAGCCACGGTGACCCATCATGGGGTTAAATTCCTTCAGACCTTCGATAATATTCTTGATGGTATCTACGCTCTTGCCCTGTGCAGCGGCAAGCAGCTCGATGTCCTTTTCTTCGGTCGGGACGAACTCATGCAGAGGAGGATCGAGGAAGCGGATGGTGACGGGATCGCCTTCCATAGCTTCATACAGAGCCTCAAAGTCACCCTGCTGATAGGGCAGGATCTTGTCCAGAGCGGCTTCGCGCTCTTCAACGGTATCGGAGCAGATCATTTCGCGGAATGCAGCGATACGGTCAGCTTCGAAGAACATATGCTCGGTACGGCACAGGCCGATGCCTTCTGCGCCCAGCTCACGAGCCTTAGCAGCGTCTCTGGGAGTATCGGCGTTGGTACGGACCTTCAGGACACGGTACTTGTCAGCCCATGCCATGATGCGGCCGAATTCGCCTGCGATGGTGGCATCAACAGTCGGGATCAGACCGTCATAGATGTTGCCGGTGGAGCCGTCGAGGGAGATGCAGTCGCCTTCGTGGAAGGTCTTGCCGCCCAGCGTGAATTTCTTGTTTGCTTCGTCCATGGCGATGTCGCCGCAGCCGGAAACACAGCAGGTACCCATGCCGCGCGCAACAACTGCTGCGTGGGAGGTCATGCCGCCGCGAACGGTCAGAATGCCCTGTGCAGCCTTCATGCCGGTGATGTCTTCCGGAGAGGTCTCCAGACGGACAAGAACGACCTTTTCGCCGCGAGCGTTCCAGGATTCTGCATCTTCTGCGGAGAAGACGACCTTACCTGCAGCAGCGCCGGGGGATGCGCCCAGACCCTTGCCCAGAGGAGCAGCGGCCTTGAGTGCCTTTGCGTCGAACTGCGGATGCAGCAGGGTGTCGAGGTTTCTCGGGTCGATCATTGCAACTGCCTGCTGTTCGGAGATCATGCCTTCGTCAACGAGGTCACATGCAATTTTCAGAGCTGCCTGTGCAGTACGCTTGCCGTTACGGCACTGGAGCATATACAGCTTGCCGTTTTCAACGGTGAATTCCATATCCTGCATATCGCGGTAGTGGTCTTCGAGCTTGTCACAGACTTCGAGGAACTGTGCGTATGCTTCCGGGAACTTCTCTGCCATCTGTGCGATGGGCATCGGGGTACGGACGCCGGCGACGACGTCTTCGCCCTGTGCATTGGTGAGGAATTCGCCCATGAGCTTCTTCTCGCCGGTAGCGGGGTCACGGGTGAAAGCAACACCGGTGCCGGAGTTGTCGTTCAGGTTGCCGAAAACCATCGGCATGACGTTGACGGCAGTACCCCAGGAGTAGGGAATGTCGTTGTCACGACGGTAGACATTTGCACGGGGGTTGTCCCAGCTGCGGAAAACCGCACGGATTGCTTCGTAAAGCTGGGTCTTCGGATCGGAGGGGAAGTCGCTGCCGATCTGCTTCTTGTATTCAGCCTTGAACTGTTCTGCCAGCTCTTTGAGGTCAGCGGCGGTCAGCTCGACGTCGAAGGTCACGCCCTTGCGTTCCTTCATCTGGTCGATGAGCTGTTCGAAATATTTTTTGCCGACTTCCATAACGACGTCGGAGAACATCTGGATGAAGCGGCGATAGGAGTCATAAACAAAGCGCTCGAATTTGGGGTCAGGGTTCGCTTCGATCATTGCGGCGACAACGTCGTCGTTCAGACCGAGGTTCAGGATGGTATCCATCATGCCGGGCATGGAAGCTCTTGCGCCGGAGCGGACAGAAACGAGCAGCGGATTCTTCAGGTCACCGAATTTCTTGCCGTTGATTTCTTCCATCTTTTCGATGTTGACCATGATTTCAGCCATGATCTCGTCGTTGATGGTGCGACCGTCTTCGTAATACTGCGTACATGCTTCGGTGGAGATGGTAAAGCCCTGGGGAACCGGCATACCGATATTGGTCATTTCAGCGAGGTTTGCGCCCTTGCCACCGAGAAGTTCACGCATGGTTGCGTTGCCTTCGGTGAAAAGGTAAACATACTTGTGCATATTATTATAGCCCCTTTCATTTTTTGGGAAACGGCAGTCTTTGCCGTTTCAAATTTCTCAGATATTTTTTTCTGCGCACAGAGTATAGCATATTTTTCATGTATTTGCAAACATTTTCCGCAAAATAATAGAAAAAATAATAGAAACATTATTTTTCTTAAAACTTTTTTAATAAAACGGGAATCGGTAAAAAACGGGATATGCATAATCGGGGCGTGAAGGCTGCAAAAAAGCGGACAAGCCATGTAAAAAGACTTGCCCGCGACGGTCATCCCGTGCGTTTCGGTAACCGTATTGTCAGCACAATTTCGCTCTCCGTTTCCTCCTGCTGCGAATCAACCGGAATTCCTGCGCCGCGCACCAGCTCCAGCGAATGATTGACGCTGTTGAGAAACAGCCGCACATCACGCACGATCAGTTTCCGCAAGCCGCGTTTTGGCTCCTGTGTGCGCTGCTTTTCCAGATATGCGTCAATATATGCCTCCGTTTTTGCGACATTGAGCTGCTGCTTTACAATCACAGCCAGGACCTCCGACCGTTCTTCCTCCGTCGGCAGCTTCAGAAGCGCTCGGGCATGGCGCTCGGAAAGATTGTTTTCGCGCAGCCTTTCAAGCATCTGCGGACTGTGGCGCAGCAGGCGCAGCTTGTTTGCAACAGCACTCTGACTTTTTCCCACCCGTTGTGCTGCCTGTTCCTGATTCAGCCCGTAAAGCCGCATCAGCCGTGCAAGACCCTGTGCCTCTTCTATGTAATCCAGATCTCTGCGCTGCAGATTTTCCACCAGCGCGACCATGCCGGATTCTTCCTCGTCCACCATCAGCAAAATGCAGGGAACTTCTGTGCATCCTGCAATTTTCGCTGCCCGAAGCCGCCGCTCTCCGGCAACCAGCTCATACTCGCCTAAACGCTGCCGGACCGTGAGCGGCTGCAAAATTCCGTACTGTTCAATGCTCGAAGCAAGCTCACGCAGACTTTCGGCATCAAAAATCTTGCGCGGCTGCGACGGATTCGGACGGATTTGCCGGATCGGCAGATAGAGAATACGCCCGTTTTCCAGCAGACACCGACCCTTTCGCATCCGGTCGCCCCCTTTCGTACAATTCTCTCTACCTCATTATTCTATCTGAAAAAAATGCAAAATCCCACGAAAGCAGGAGAATAAAACACAATAAATTGTGGTATTTATCTGAATGAAACCACCATATCTTGGGAAATAAATGGGAAATGACCGAATTTGCCGTATGGGGACGAAAAAAGGGGATGCGGTGCTTGTACTCCCTGCGATTTTTCGATATAATAGTAAAAGAAAAAGTGTGGAGGGCTTCCGATGGAAATGAAGGTACTTGCAGTCGGCGATGTTGTTGCACCGAGCGGCTTGGAATATCTGAAATATCAGCTTCGGGCGATCAAGCGCGAAAATGAGATCGATTTTTGTGTTGTCAACGGAGAGAATGCATCGGTTTTGGGCATGACACCGCGGCAGGCAGATGAAATTTTCGATGCCGGCGCGGATGTTATCACCATGGGAAACCACACATGGGGCAGACGGGAGCTGGTACCCTATCTGACTTCGTCTAATGCAGTGCTTCGTCCTGCGAATCTGTCACCCCTGCAGCCCGGACGCGGCTGGGGTGTCTATTCCACGCAGTTCGGTGACGTTGCCGTGATCGACCTGATCGGGCGTGTTGGCATGGACTATTCGCCGGATAACCCGTTTTTAGCGGTGGAGCGTATTTTGAAGCGGGTGGAAACGAAGCTGATTTTTGTGGAAATTCACGCCGAGGCGACTTCGGAAAAGCTCGCCATGGGTTGGATGCTTGACGGCAAGGTCAGCGCGGTCTGGGGAACGCATACCCATGTACAGACCGCCGATGCGCAGATTCTGCCGCGCGGAACAGGCTATCTGACTGATCTCGGCATGACCGGACCGCGCGATTCCATTTTGGGTATTCGTCCCGATTTATCCATCAGCAAATTCCGCGGTGAGCTGACCGGACGGTATGAGCCGGCAGCCGGACCGTGTAAGTTAGAGGGCTGTATTTTTACGATTGATGCCGAAACCGGAAAATGCCGGAAGGCAGAAAGGCTGGAAATGCATGATTAGAATTCTTCACGCGGCGGATTTTCATCTGGATTCCGCGTTTTCCTCCCTGCCGCCGGAGCTTGCCGTAAAACGCCGGGGTGAACAGCGTCTTGCGCTGGAGCGGCTCAGGGCATTGTGTGACGGGAGCGATCTGGTGCTTTTGCCGGGCGATTTATTTGACAGCGCACACATCTACCGCGACACGCTCGATGCGCTGAAGCGGTTTTTTGCCTCGGTCAGGGCGCAGATTTTTATTGCGCCCGGCAACCACGACTATCTGACCGACGGCTCTCCCTATCTGACGGAGGATTGGGGAGAAAACGTCCATATTTTTACAGGCTCAAAAATTTCCTGCGTACATTTGGACGGCTGTGATGTCTACGGCGCGGCGTTTACCGCACCGGAATCTAAGCCGCTTTTGCAGGGCTTCCGTGTCGAGAATCCCGAAACGGTCAATATCATGCTCCTGCATGGAGATTTGCAGGCAAATTCGGTCTATAACGCGATTTCCGCCGAGGATATTGCCGCTTCCGGTCTGGATTATCTGGCGCTCGGACATATCCACCTGCGTGATGAAAAGCAGTTCGGGAAAACCACCTGTGCATGGCCGGGCTGCCTGATGGGGCGTGGCTTTGATGAATGCGGGGAAAAGGGCGTTTTGCAGGTCGAGGTATCCAAGGGCGCTTGCAACGTCCGCTTCGTACCGCTTGATGTGCGCAGATATGAAATCCTCAATGTGGCAGCCGGAGAGGATGCAAGCGCCGCTGTCCGCACCGCTCTGCCGGAGCGTACGCAAAACGATTGCTACCGTATCATTCTGACCGGTGAAGCGGAAAATGTGGATGCCAAGGCATTGGAGGAAGAACTGAAAGACAGATTTTATTTCCTGTCTGTCCGCGACCATACCGTTCCGAAGCAGGCGCTCTGGGCATCTGCCGGAGAGGATACCCTGCGCGGTCATTTCCTGCAGAATTTGAAGACGCAGTATGAGCAGACAGAGGAAAAAGAACAGAAACGGAAAATTGCGGCGGCTGCAAAGCTTGTTACCGCGCTGATGGACGGAAGGGAGGTCGCGCTGTGATTATCCGAAAAATGCGTGCCTCTTTCGGGAAACTCCACGGCACGTTGGAGCTGCACGAGGGCATGAATCTGCTCACGCTTCCCAACGAATCGGGAAAATCCACGTGGAGCGCGTTCCTTGTTTCGATGCTTTACGGCGTGGACACCTCCGAGCGTGCAAGCGTTTCCAATCAGGGACTTCCGATCAAGGAACGCTACCGTCCGTGGGACGGAAGTGCCATGGAGGGCGCGATCGAGCTTATCTGGAACGGCAGAAATATTACGATCGAACGCAGTACGCAGCGTCGCATTCCGATGGGCGAATTTCGCGCCTATGAAACGGAAAGCGGCATTCCCGTCACGGAGCTGACAGGCGAAAACTGCGGCAGAGTGCTGTGCGGTGTGGAGCGCAGCGTTTTCGAGCGCACTGCCTTTATCCGTCAGCTTGGCTTGGCGGTTTCCGGCGATTCGGCGCTTGAAAAACGGCTCGGCGCACTCGTCAGCACGGGCGAGGACGGCGCGAAATCTTATTCCGAGCTGGAATCGCTGCTGAAAAAACGGAAAAATTCGCTGTCCGGACGCGCCGGAAAAATTCCGGAGCTGACGGCGCAGCTTGATAAAATCCGCAGAAATCTGCAGGAGCTGAATGTCATGCAGGAGGATGTGATGCATCTGAGTGCAAGGCAGGAGGAAATGGCAAAGGAAATTGCCCGTCTGGAAGAATTGCAGCAGCGGATTGCGCGGGCACAGGAGGCAAAAAAGCGTGCCGGTCTGACGGAGCTGGAGGGAAAGGTGCAGGCGCAGGAAGCTCTGTGTGAGCGCCTTTCGCAGACGGTTTCCGCACTTCCCGAAGAAACGCAGCTGCGCCAATTGCAGCACCGTTTTGACCGCACAGAAGCGGATCTGGAAACGGCAAAAATGGAAGCTGCTTTCGGTCCCGGCGAGGTAGAAAAGCCTTCCGAGCCGGTGTATTTTGCAGGCTTGAGCGGTGCGGAGGCAATCAAAAAGGTCGAAAAAGATTGCAGCGAATATGAAGCGCTTACCAAAATGTCTGCGCCGAAAAAGACCGTGCCGATGCTGCTGACGATACTTGCGCTGATCGCCGGTGCTGCGCTTTGCGCGGCTGCAATCGTGCTCGGAATGAAAATTCCGCTGCTTATCGGCGGCGCGGTTTTGGCAGTCGGCGGCTTGATCGGTCTGATCGCTGTGCTGGCTTCCGATGCAAAAAAGAAAGCCGTAATCCGTGAAAATCTGCATCAGGCGGAGCTGATTCCCGTCCGCTACGGACGTACCTCCTGCGAAGGGCTGCCGCGGCTTGCAAAGCAGTATGCCGAGCAGCAGGAGGAATATTTGCAGAAAGTGCTTGCGCAGAAGCAGGAAAAGCGCCGCCTTTACGAAGCGCTTGACCGCGTGCAGAAGCAGGTGCTTTCCTGCATAGATGCGGTGCGTGTTTTTGCGCCGGATTGCTGCGATGCGGCTTCCTGCCGCGATGCGCTCAGTGCCGGTCTGCGCGCCTATGAACGGCTGGACGGTGAAAAGCGGCAGTTGGAAGCCATGCGGCAGCAATGTGCCTCCATGCGTGTGATTCTGGGCGATTCCGATGTGCAGGAGGATGCCGAAGCGCTTTCGCTTGATGCGGCAAAAATTGCCTATGAATACCGCGCTGCAAAGGAACGTTCTGCAGACACCGCCACCCGACTTGCACAGCGTCAGGGCGCAATTTCCATGATGGGTGAGCGTGTGGAGCTGGAGGCAAAGGCGGAGGAACTGACGGAGCAGCTGAAAAATGCGCAGGAGCAGGCGGATACGGTTGACATTGCAATGGACGCGCTGAAGCGTGCGGATGAAACGCTCCGCTCCAGATTTTCTCCGCAAATCACCGCGGAGGCAGGCGAATTGCTTGCTGCTTTGACGGACGGGAAATATCCGAATGTGCTTTTGCAGCCGGATATGCGGCTGTCCGTGCGCGAGGACGATGGAATGCTCATGCGTCCTGCTGCCGCTATGAGCTGCGGAACATCCGACCAGATGTATCTTGCGCTGCGGCTTGCCATGGTGCGCCGTATTCTTCCTGAGGATGCGCCGCTGATTTTAGACGATACATTGGTCAATTTTGACGATGCGCGCGCCGCTTCTGCCATCCGTCTTTTGAAGCAGGAGGCAGAAAAACGGCAGGTCATCCTGTTCACCTGCCGCAGCTTCCGTACGGAAAACGGAGAATAGTATGGCATCGAGTAAGGAATACTTGGATTTTATTTTAGAGCAGCTCTCCGATTTGGACGGAATTTCCTATCGGGCGATGATGGGCGAGTACATTCTCTATTATCGGCAGAGGATTTTCGGCGGTATTTATGATGACCGTTTTCTGGTCAAGCCGGTCAAGGCGGCGGTGCAGTATCTGCCGCAGGCTGTCCGCGAATTGCCCTATGAGGGCGCGAAGGAAATGCTTTTGGTCGATGACGTTGATAATAAGGCGTATCTGGCGGGTCTGATTCAGGCGATGTATGACGAGCTGCCTGCGCCGAAAAAGAAATGAATGGAGAAAACGATGTATTTTGATTCTCACGCACATTTGGATGATCGGCGGTTTGATGAGGACCGCGAAATTATCATTGACGACCTGAAAAATCACGGCGTCGGTCTGATTATGAATATCGGCTGCGACCTGCCTTCTTCGGAACGGTCTGCCGAATTAGCCGACCGCTATGATTTTATCTATGCCGCCGTCGGCAGCCATCCGGACGATGCAGACCACGTAGACGGTGCGCTTTTGGACCGTTACCGCGCCCTTGCACAAAATCCGAAGGTACGCGCCATCGGAGAGATCGGCTTGGACTATCATTATGAGGATGTGCCGAGAGCGCAGCAGATCATTGCCTTTGAGCAGCAGCTGGAGCTTGCCGAAGCCTTGAAAAAACCCGTCATCGTGCATGAACGCGAGGCGCACGGCGATGCCATGGAAATTATCGGGCGGCATCCGGAGGCGCGCGGTGTGTTCCACTGCTTTTCCGGCAGCGCGGAAATGGCGCTGTGGCTTGTCGAGCGCGGCTGGTATGTCGGCTTTACCGGCGTAGTTACCTTCAAAAATGCGCGCCGTGCGTTGGAGGCGGTGCAGGTGCTGCCGATCGAGCGCATTTTAATCGAAACGGACTGCCCCTATATGGCACCGGAGCCGTACCGCGGCAGGCGCAATGACAGCCGCTATGTTCCGTTGGTTGCTGCGAAAATCGCGGAGCTTAAGGGCATTTCACCCGAGAAAGCCGGAGAAATCACCACGGAAAACGCCAAACGGTTGTTTGGGATTGCGTAATATAAAAATGCCATTCTTCAATTTCCGAAGAATGGCATTTTAGCTTTTCGAAAAGATTATCTTGATAAGCTGAGGAATGGCAGTACCGATCCTGTCATTCCGAGCCGATGAAATCGGCGTGGGAATCCGTCCGTACCGAATAAGAGATGCAGTAATTGAAGGGACAGATTGCCACGCAGCCTCCGGCTGCTCGCAATGACACAAAAAGGATTTTCTCTGTTTTTGAAAAATATGGGCTTAAAGTAGCGTTCTTCAGAAATTGAAGAATGGCTATTTTTTATAACTCCCAGTTGATGGGGGGTTCGCCCTGCGATTGCAGAAAGGCGTTGATTTTGGAGAACGGCTTGCTGCCGAAAAATCCGCGGTAGGAAGAAAGCGGACTCGGATGCGGCGAATTCAGAATCAGACGCGGTGCATCGGTGTGAATCAGCGCGGCTTTTTTCTGCGCCTGTGCGCCCCACAGCACAAAAACGATCGGCTGCGGCAGGAGATTGGTCGATTCAATCACGGCATCGGTAAATTTCTGCCAGCCCCACGCTGCGTGGCTGTTTGCCTTGCCGCGCTCCACCGTCAGCACGGTATTGAGCAGCAGCACGCCGCGCTGCGCCCATGCTGTCAGGTCGCCGTTTTGCGGCGGGACAATGCCGGTATCGCTTTGCAATTCCGTGAAAATATTTTTTAAGGACGGCGGCAGTTTCACGCCGTTTTGCACGGCAAATGCCAATCCGAATGCCTGATTCGGCTCATGGTACGGGTCCTGCCCCAAAATCACCACGCGGACATCCTCCGGCTGCGTCATTGAAAGCGCAAAGAACTCCTGCCCCTGCGGCGGATAGATTTCCGCAGTTTTCCGTGCATCATCCACGCGCTGCAAAAGCTCCGAAAAATACGGTTTTTCTGTTTCTCTGCGCAGCAGCTCCTGCCACGCACCTAAGTTGATTTGTTTCATTGGCTTGCACACTCCTGCTGCATAAAATTATACCCCATTGGAAGAAAAAAGGCAATGAATTTAGGGGAAAGTGTGCTATAATGGTCAAAAAGGCGGTGTAAGATATGAAAGAAAACATCCGACGGATGATCGATATTCTGAAAGAACGCTATCCCGAAGCGCTGTGCGCTCTGCAATATGAGAAGGATTATGAGCTGATGATCGCGGTGCGGCTGTCCGCGCAATGCACCGATGCGCGCGTCAATCTTGTCACGCCGGCGCTGTTTGAGCGCTTTCCCACGCTCGATGCCTTTGCCGATGCGGACATTGCCGAGGTGGAAAAATATGTCCATTCGTGCGGATTTTACAAGCACAAGGCGCGTGACATCGTGCTTGCCTGCCAGATGCTGCGCGAGGTCTATGACCGCAAGGTGCCGGATTCTATGCAGGAGCTTCTGAAGCTGCCCGGCGTGGGAAGAAAGACGGCAAACCTGCTTCTGGGCGATATTTACGGTCAGCCGGCGGTCGTGTGCGATACGCATTGTATCCGCATTGCAAACCGTCTGGGTCTTGCGGTGGGAAAAGAGCCGGAAAAGGTCGAAGCGCAGCTTCGCGCGATTTTGCCGCCGGAGGAAAGCTCTGCCTTCTGCCACCGCATCGTTCTGTTCGGACGCGATATCTGCTCGGCAAGAAATCCGAAGTGCGGCGAATGTCCGCTTCGACCGTTTTGCAAGGAGTTTTCGGGCGAATAAGAACAAAAAACCGTGCAGCTGCATAGTCTGCTTTGAAAGGAGCCGACTATGGAGCTGCATTCTTGTATTCTGACGAATAACGATTGCTATCAGCGCGGTCTGACGATTCAGCCGACCGGCGTGATGGTGCATTCAACGGCGGCAAACAATCCGTATATCAAGCGCTACGTTCAGCCGAATGACGGACTTCTGGGCGACAACACCTATGACAATGACTGGAACCGTTCGGGGCTGGATGTCTGCGTACACGCATTCATCGGGAAAAAACAGGACGGCGGCATTGCCACCTATCAGACGCTGCCGTGGAATCGGCGCGGATGGCACGCAGGCGGAGATGCAAATAATACCCACATTTCCTTTGAAATCTGCGAGGACGATTTGAGCAGCCGGAGCTATTTTGAAGCGGTCTACCGCGAGGCTGCCGAGCTGACGGCATATCTGTGCAAGCTGTACGGTCTGAATCCGCTGCAAGACGGCGTGGTGATCTGCCATGCTGAGGGCTATCGGCGCGGCACTGCCAGCAACCACGGGGATGTGGAGCACTGGTTCCCGAAATTCGGGAAAACGATGGATGATTTTAGAAATTATGTAAACCAAATCATGGAGGGCGACGAGATGAGCAGGGAGGAAATTCAGGCGCTGGTGGATGAGCGCATTAAGGTGATTCTGGAAGGGAAGCAGACGAAGGTGAGCACATGGGCGCAGGAGGAGCTTGCAGAGGCGGTAGAAAACGGCATCACAGATGGCAGCCGACCGGGCGGCTATGCAACACGCGAGGAAGCGGCGATCATGGTCGAACGCCTGCGGAAAAAGCTGTAGAACGGCAGGAGCAAGCCCCTGCCCTACGAAGGAATACGAAAGACCAATGAAAATGTAGGGTGCGGGCTTGCTCGCACCAAAAAACGAGGGGGACTATTTGAAAACGGTGAAGGCAGGAGATAAACCCCTGCCCTACAATTCTATAGAAGGAAACGGACTGCCTTGCGTGAGGCAGTCCGTTAAAATTTGAAATTACTGTTCGGATTCTGCGATTTCCTTCAGAGCATCCTTGCGGCTGAAGTTTGCGCGACCCTTCTCATCGAAGCCCATGAACTTGACCCACGTCATGTCGCCGACGTTCAGAACGTCCTCGACCTTTTCAACGCGGCGGTTTTCGAGCTTGGAGATATGCACCATGCCGTCATGACCCGGAGCGATTTCGACAAATGCGCCGATCGGCAGGATGCGAACGACCTTGCCATAGTACAGAGCGCCGACCTCGGGAACGAAGCAGATATCGTCGATCATCTTCTTTGCAGCATAGCCGGCTGCGCTGTCAACAGCAGCGATAAAGACGTTGCCGTCGTCGTCGATGTCGACCTTAGCGCCGGTATCGGCACAGATCTTCTGGATGGTCTTGCCGCCGGAGCCGATGACTTCACGAATCTTCTCAACGGGAATCTTCATGGAGATCATCTTCGGAGCGAACTCGGAAACGTCGGGACGCGGCTCTGAGATGCAGGGCAGCATGACCTGCTCGAGGATTTCCAGACGAGCCTTGCGGCAGCGCTCCAGAGCGTCGGCAATGATTTCCATCGTCAGACCCTTGTTCTTCAGGTCCATCTGAATGGCGGTGATGCCTTCGGTCGTACCGGCGACCTTGAAATCCATCTCGCCGTGGAAGTCTTCAACACCCTGAATGTCGGTGAAGGTTCTCCATTCGCCGGTTTCCTGATCGGAGATCAGACCGCAGGAAATGCCTGCGACCGGGCGCTTGATGGGAACGCCTGCGTCCATCAGAGCGAGGGTGGAGCCGCAGATGGAGCCCTGAGAGGTAGAGCCGTTGGAGGACAGGACCTCGGAGACCACGCGGATGGCGTACGGGAATTCTTCCACACTGGGAATGACGGGCAGCAGAGCCTTTTCAGCCAGAGAGCCGTGACCGATTTCGCGGCGGGAGGTAGAACGGGCTGCACGCGCTTCGCCGGTGGAGAAGGACGGGAAATTATAATGGTGGATATAGCGCTTGGTTTCTTCGGAGTAGATGGTGTCGAGCTTCTGCGCAGCGGACAGGGTGTTCAGTGTGCAGATAGACAGGACCTGCGTCTGACCTCTGGAGAACAGACCGGAGCCGTGGACTCTGGGCAGAACGCCGACTTCAGCATCGAGCGGACGGATTTCGTCCATCTGACGGCCGTCAACACGCTTGCCGGCGAGCAGCCACTTCTTAACGACCTTCTTCTGCATCTTGTACAGGCAGACGTCGATATGAACATCGAAGTCTTCGTACTTTTCAGCGAACTTTTCAGCAAAGTCGCGGCGTGCAGCGGTCAGGCGCTCTTCGCGGATGTTCTTATCGTCGGTATCGAGCGCATATTCGATCTGATCCATGCCGTAAGCGCACAGATCGTCGAGCAGATCGTGGTTGACAGCGGCCTTTTCAAAGGTGAACTTCGGCTTGCCGATGACGGAAACGATCTCGTTGATGAACTTGACAACTTCCATGTTGGTCTCGTGCGCCAGACGGATGCATTCGAGAACAACTGCCTCGGGAGCTTCCTTAGCCTCGGTTTCGATCTGAACGACCTTCTCAAAGGTGGAAGAGACGCAGACGAAGCATTCAGCAGCCTCACGCTGTTCGGAGGACGGGTTGATGACATATTCACCGCCGACATAAGCGCAGTTGGTGGTGGAAATCGGGCCGTTCCAGGGAACGTCAGAGGATGCAACGCTGATGGATGCACCGATGGCTGCAACGATTTCTACGGGGTTTTCGTAGTCGTTTGCCAGAACGGTGCAGGTAACAACGACGTCGTTACGCAGCTCATCGTCAAAGAGCGGGCGCATCGGACGGTCGATGATACGGCTGTTGAGGATGCCGCGCTCGGAGGGCTTGCCCTCACGGCGGTTGAAGCTGCCGGGAATGCGGCCGACGGAGTACATTCTCTCTTCAAACTCGATGGTCAGAGGGAAGTAGTCGATGCCGGGCTTGGGGTCGGGCGAGCAGGTCACGGTGACAAGAACGGTGGTATCGCCGTAGCGGCAAATGCACTCTGCATCAGCCAGCTCTGCGACCTTGCCGGTCTCGACGGTGAAAGCACGTCCGCCGATCATGGTTTCAAAAACATGATGGTTCGGATACTGTTTTCTGGTAATCATGGTAGTACCTCCTGTAAAAAATTGAAGTTTCACGGGAGGTTTAGCACTTGAAGCTGCTGCCGAGCCTTCGGCGGTACCTTCAACTGCTAAACTGCACTCCCGTGTGCGGTGGGATGACGTGAAAAATGGGCGACCGCATCGGCCGCCCATATGTGCGCTATTACTTACGGATGCCGAGCTTTGCAATGATGGAACGATAGCGGTTGATGTCCTTCTTTGCAAGGTAGTCAAGCAGGCTGCGGCGCTTACCGACCATCATGAGCAGACCGCGACGGGAATGGTTGTCGTGCTTGTGCTCACGCAGATGCTCAGTCAGCTCGTTGATACGAGCGGTGAGGATAGCGATCTGAACTTCGGGAGAGCCGGTGTCGCCTTCGTGGGTAGCGTACTCCGCGATGATAGCGGTTTTCTTGTCCTTAAGGATCATGGTTTTTCCACCTTTCAAAAATATTGTCCTGCGGCTAAGTCGGGGGATGGCGGAATGCTGTTTTTCAGCGTTCTCCCCGGACCGGGCGCGCGGATGAATTCCTGACGATTTCGTCAGCCGTAACATAGTATCACAATTTTACGGAAAAGTAAAGAAATATTTTTCAGAAAATGCGGATTTTTCCGCAATTTCCACCCCTTCGAGGGTCAAAAGACGGCGTTTTGCGGAAAGTCCGGCAGAAAATCCGCCCAAACCGTTCGACGCGACCACGCGATGGCAGGGCAGAAGGATCAGCAGGGGATTTTTCCCGACGGCATTTGCCACGGCTCGGCAGGCAGTTGGCTTTCCGATCGCGGCGGCAAGCTGACCGTAGGTGACGACTTTCCCATACGGTACCTGAGAAAGCGCGTTCCAGACGGAAAGCTGAAAGGGCGTTCCGTGCGGCAATGCTGCTACGCAAAAGGATTCCCGTTTTCCGGAAAAATATTCTTCCAGTTCCAAAACAGCCTTTTTCGTAATCGCGTTCGGATGATCTTCCTGTGTTTTTTCAACTAACGCAATGCCGCGCAGCTTCCGCGCATCGGCGCTCACACGCAGAATGCCGATGGGACTGCGCATGAACTGAATACCGGTCATCTGACGGAAAAGTCCAGCGTCAGCTTGTCAATGTCGCTTTGAAGGCGGCGATAGCGGATTCCGGCAGCATCGAGCATCCGTTTCGAGGCAAGATTGCTTTCTGTGCCGCAGTATTTGTCGGAAAGGTAAATGATCTCCCGAATGCCGCTTTGAATGATGGCCTTGGCACATTCGTTGCAGGGGAACAGACCGACATAAAGCCGAGCGCCGCGAATTTGTCTGCCGCCGGCATTCAGAATCGCATTGAGCTCTGCATGAACGACATAGGGATATTTCGTTTCGCTGCCGTCGCGTTCCCACGGAAATTCGTCATCGCTGCAGCCGTTCGGGAAGCCGTTATAGCCGGTGGAAATGATGATATTTTCCGGCGAAACGATGCACGCGCCAACCTGCGTATTGGGATCCTTGCTGCGTTTTTGTGCCAGCAGCGCAATGCCCATAAAGTATTCATCCCACGAAATGTAGCCTTGCCGTTTCATATGTATCCTCCTGTGTTCAGCCGAGCAGGAAATCCAGCGCGTGGACACCCAATGTACAAATCAGCGTGACAGCCAGTCCGGCAATCAGCACACCGACGAAAATGGTCGGAATTGCGCGTTTCAGGCGCATTTCCATCAGCGCCGCAACCAGACCGCCCGTCCATGCGCCGGTACCGGGCAGGGGGATGGCGACCAGAATACAAAGACCGACGGTCTCGGATTTTTTGACTCTGCCGCTCTTTTTTGCAGCGCGTGCTTCGAACTTTTCGGCAATTTTCGCAAGCTTCGGATAGCGCTTCATCCACTGGAAAATCTTGCGGATAAACAGCAGAATGAACGGGATGGGCAGCATATTGCCGACGGTACTGAGCAGAAAGACAAGCCATGCAGGCAGATCGTGCGCAAGACCGTAGGGGATCGCGCCGCGCAGCTCGATAATCGGCACCATCGATATTAAAAATGTAATGAGTGCTTCTGAGAACATGGCGGCTCCTCACTTGACTGTAATTATTTCTATTTTAACACACGGCTACCTGAAAAGCAAGCACGAGAGGCGTAGATCGCGCTATTCTTACCGTACCTCGCAGCCGCCCCATTCCACTACGGTGAAGCCGCTGCGTTCGGGCGCGGTCAGCTCCTGCTCGGGGATGGAAACGGCGCTATCACTTGCCTGCCATGCCATAAAGACACGCAGAACGGTGTCGGGCTTCGGTGTGATGTCAAGTCGTGCGTGGTCGGTGTAGGCTTCGTTCTGGAAGGAAATCACGTTATATTCATTGTTCTGCATCTGCGGCAGCCAGTAGACGATAAATTCGTTTGCCTCTGCGCGCGTCAGTCCGAGCTTTGCAAGCGCAGTTTCCAAAAATGCCGCCGTGTCGCTGCCCTTGACACAGAATCCCTGCGAGAAATCAAACCCTGTATTCTGTACGCCCTCCCAATAGAGGTAGTTATATTCTGTTTCTCCGTCAGAGAGTGTGCCGTCGGGGCAGGCAGTCACGCTCCAGCCGTTTTCATAGGCAGGGTAGGTGCAGGTCAGCTCTCCGTCATAGTCCAGACGGACGGAAACCTGTGTGGGTGCGTCGGGGTAGAGATAAATCACGGGCTTTTCAGGTGCGGGAGTTTCCCAAGTCCTGTTCATGTCGATAACGGTAACTTCTTTTGCAAGATAGCATCCATCAAAACATTGCTCGCAGGGCTGCGCCGATTCGGGATCATATGCTACCGTGACGGTGTACTCCGACAATCCCCCAAATTCTTGCGGGATATCAACTTCCCAGTGAAACTCGGTCGCCTCATCCAAACGAATATCATAATACTTTCCGTCTTCCGTAGATAGCTCAAAGGACTGCATTCGAATATTAAAGTTATCATCTCTTGCTAAAACGGTACGTCCCTGCAGGGTGTTTTCCTTCGGTGTGCAGCCGGCACACAGAAGCAGGCAGATACATAAGACAAGCGAAAAAATACGTTTCATCGAAATATCCCCTCTCATAAATAATCCTGATAATTTGACGCCTTTTTCGGAAAAATGTTCCGGTGATTCAAAAAAGCAGACTGTCAAGAATTGCGCAGCATAGCTGCGCTCGCAATGACATAGAACGGAAGCGGTATCAAATTTGTCATTCCGAGGCTGGCGAAGTCAGCCGTGGGAATCCGTCCGCAGCGAATAGGCAATGCAGAAATCGAAGGGACAGATTGCCACGCGCAGCTATGCTGCGCTCGCAATGACA
>R26__coassemble_432_pt1 | contig 26380 bp, 20 predicted proteins | sample R26__metabat2_low_PE_037 | metagenome-assembled genome bin R26
CACCGACCTGCACGGAGAAGGGCTACACGCTCCATACCTGCAGCCGCTGCAACGATAACTACAAGGATTCCTATATAAACGCACTTGGTCATGCGTGGGACGAAGGAAAGATCACCACAGAGCCGACAGCAAAGACTGAAGGTGTGAAGACCTTTACCTGCACACGCTGCGGCGAGACAAAGACAGAAACCATTCCTCCGATTCATAATGATCCGTGTGACGGCGGTATCGATTGCCCGTCTAGACGCTTCTACGATCTGGATACGACGCAGTGGTACCATGAAGGAACTGACTTCGTTATTGCGAATGACTACATGAACGGTGTCGGCGGCGGAAAGTTTGATCCGAACGGAAGCCTGACAAGAGCTATGCTTGTTACGATTCTCTACCGTATTAAGGAATCCCCGGATGTTACCGGATACCGCAATCCGTTTACCGATGTTCCCGCCGGACAGTGGTATACCGATGCAATTATCTGGGCGGCGCATGAGGGAATCGTCAAGGGTATGAGCCCGACAACATACGAGCCGAACACCTATATCACACGCGAACAGATCGCCGCGATCATGTACCGTTATGCGGGTGAGCCTCCCGTAACGGGAAATCTGGCTGCGTTTACCGACAGCGCGACTGTCAGCCAGTATGCAGTAGATGCTATGAAGTGGGCAGTTTCGGAAGGAATCATCAACGGTATGAACGGCGGCCTTGCTCCGAAGCAGAACGCTACAAGAGCACAGATCGCAACGATTCTCTACCGCTATCTGAGCAAATAAGACAAAAAAATTGCCCGGGGCTGCGCTCCGGGCAAAGTTTTGAGTGCTATGAAACGATTTCATTTTGATAAAAAAGAAATACTGACGCGCGTGATCATCGGACTGGTCGGTTTTGCTTTGCTTGCCGGATTGCGGATTTATGCGGTACAGGGGCGTTCTGTGTACGAAACAAGTCTGACGACCGGCACGGAATATGAAAAAGCCGTCGTGCTGGAAGTGCTTGAGGACAATACGGAGCTAAACGCCGCCGCAGAAAATACGGTCGTCGGCACGCAGCTGCTGTCGCTGGAGCTGATCACGGGAAGATATGCCGGCGATCAGGTTGAGATTTATAACTATCTGAGCCCGTATTACAGCATCGTTGCGCAGGAAGGCATGACGCTGTCCGTTCGCGTCCTGACCACGGGAAATAACGAGTACACGGTTTCGGTTTATAACTATGAGCGTATTCCGTGGCTGCTGATCTTTGTTGCCGTTTTCCTTGTGGCGCTGATTCTGATCGGCGGAAAACAGGGCTTCAGCGCGGTTTTCGGTTTGAGCTTTACCATGGGTGGCGTGATTTTCGTTCTGTTGCCGCTTTTAGTGCAGCGCGGCTGGTCACCGGTCCCGACAACGCTTCTGATCGTTGCGCTGACGATGTTTGTCAGCTATGTTTTTATCGGCGGACTGCATACCAAATCCATGGTTGCAACGTTAGGCAGCTTTGGCGGCGTATTGCTTGCCGGACTGTTTGCATTTACAGCAGGGCGTTTAGTGCATATTACGGGTCTTAATATGGATGAAGCGGAATCGCTGCTTCTGACAGCGGCGGATGGCGGACTGAAGGTCAAGGGACTTCTTATCTGCGGTATTCTGATCGCGGCAGAAGGTGCTATTATGGATATTTCCATGAGCGTGTCTTCCGCGGTCGATGAGCTTCACCGGGTCAATCCGATGATGACAGCAAAGGAGCTGTTCCGTTCCGGCATGAACATCGGCAGAGATGCGATGGGAACGATGGCGAACACATTGGTGCTTGCCTTTGCAGGTACGGGTCTGAATACCATGCTGTTTATCTATGCCTACGATGCATCGTTCGAACAGCTGATGAATGCGGAATTTTTGTCAATGGAGCTGATTCGCGCGATTGCAGGCAGTCTCGGCATGATACTGACCGTGCCGCTGGTCGCGTTCCTCAGCGCAAGGATTCTAAGCGCAAAAAAGAAATAAAACAGACGGGACTGCAGTTGGAGTTGCAGTCCCGTCTTTCATGCTTCGCGGAACAAAAACAGGGAAAACCAGGAAACAATATTGTTTCCGTATTGGTAATCGATGCCGTGTTTTTCTGCCAGTTCGGTAAGTACAATGCCATGACTTTCTATACACGGAAACAGCGCCTCCGGATGGCGGCAGGGGGCATCCGGATAGGTGCAATTTTTGCAGAGAGCGCACGATTGAGCGGATAAAACCAGCGTTTTAAGCCCCCGCGCTTTTAAGGCATGGGCAACCTTTCGGGTAATTTCATCGTGGACAGGACGGGTTTTGAGTGCCGCTTCCAAGTCTGAAATGTCTTCTGTTTCCGCAAGGGAAACAATCAGTAATCCCTCCGGATAGGAAAGGCAGCGGCTCTTACATTCTTCGAAACTTCCCACAGCAGGAGGACAGGCCCATGTTTTTCCGTAACGCGGACATTCCTGCTCACAGATAGTGCGAATGTTCGCTGAAAAATCCAACTCCGAAGAACGGAAAAAGGCATACTGTGCGATCGGAAGCGCGGCAAGTGTTTTCTCCAGCGCAGATTTGTCCATCCGATTTCCTCCTTCGCGGTTTTTTCAAAATCAGTATAGCACCTTTTCTCCTGCGTAGCAATCGTTTTGTCATTCCGAGACCAGTCCGCAGACTGGTCGTGGGAATCTTTCCGTATCGAATAAGCGATGCAGAAAAAGATTGCCGCGCAGCCTACGGCTGCTCGCAATGACACAGAAAAAAAGCTTTCTGATTTTGACGGGTATGGACTTTTTTGACAGTCTGCACCTTTTCTCCGATGGAGCAATCAGAAAAGGTTGACAAACCGCAAAAGCGGAAATAAAATGAATACAGAGAACGATGGAGGTGATGCGGATGCTTTCCGTTGTCATTCCTGCCTATAATGAGCAGGAGACGGTACAATCTGCCGCGAAGCAGATCAGCGCGGTGCTGACTGCGGCGGAGATCATTCACGAGCTGATTTTCGTGGATGATGGCTCAAAGGACAGAACATGGGAGGAAATCCGTGCGGCGTCTGAAAATTATATTTCGGTGCGCGGCGTTCATTTTTCCAGAAATTTCGGCAAAGAGGCAGCAATTTTTGCAGGTCTTTCCCACGCCAAGGGAGATTGTGTTGCCGTCATCGACTGCGATTTGCAGCATCCGCCCGAAAAGCTGGTGGAAATGTACCGGCTCTGGGAGCAGGGTTATGAGGTCATCGAGGGCGTCAAGTCCGACCGCGGCAAGGAAAGTGCCATGCACCGCCTGTCTGCAAAGCTGTTTTATTCCATTATCAGCTCTGCAACAAAGGTCGATATGACACGCGCTTCCGATTTTAAGCTGCTTGACCGCAAGGCAGTCAATGTCATTCTGACCATGCGTGAAAAGCGTGCATTTTTCCGTGCGCTGTCATCGTGGGTCGGCTTCAAGACCACCGAGGTTTCCTATGAAGTGCGCGAGCGTACGGCAGGCGAGTCAAAGTGGTCAACGTGGTCGCTGATGAAATATGCCGTTTCCAATATCACGGCATTTACCTCCGTTCCGCTGCATCTGGTAACGGTATTCGGCGTGATCACGCTGATCGTTTCCATTGTGCTGGGCGTAATCGCGCTGGTGCAGAAATTTATGGGCATCGCCCTCGGCGGCTTTACAACGGTCATTATTCTGCTGCTTCTGATCGGCAGCCTTATGATGATCAGCCTCGGCATCATCGGCTATTATGTTGGCAATATTTATGAGGAAATCAAGGACCGTCCGCGCTACATCGTGGCGGACACCTGCGGAAAAGAGTAAAAAAATTCCGGCTTGTTACAGTGGCAAGCCGGAATTATTGTTTTTTTCCCTGCAGATATGTAATGCGTTCCTGCCAAAGGGCAGGATTTTCTTTTTCTGCAGGGATTATGCCGTTCTGCGTGAGGAAATCCGAAAGGTAACGGGAGAATTTTTCAGCGCCGGAGAAATTGAAATGCAGATGGTCATACCAGTCGCTTTGGTTTTCAATCCCGATTTCCGGTGCGGCATCCGTCCAGTCCAGAGCGGCACGGCACGAAAGCGCTTGCAAATCGGCAATCAGTTTTTCACGCTCTGCCGGTGCAACGGGGGAAACGCAGGGCGCGATGTAGAAATACAGCGCAATCTTTTCGCTTTCGCAAACATCGGCGATTTCCGAAAGATGCTTCAGATTTTTTCGATATTGCTCCGAGCCGGGCGGCGAGGCAAGATACCGTTCTTCACTCTGCAAATCGGAGGCTGTATCGTCTAAATAGGTATATCCTGCAAGCATCCGGCTTGCGTGTGCCTTGTCGGTATCCTGCGGCTCATAGATGCGGTAATGAAAATCCTTCAGCGGGAAAAAGGCAGCGGGCCAGATTTTGGCTTCGCAGGCGAGTGTTGCCTGCAAACGTTCAACAGACCACGGCATAAAGCAGACATTCGCGTAGGAATAGTTTGTCGTTTCGGGGTAGAATGCGCAGCTTGCTTCCACAAAAATGCAGGAGGGCGACTGCGTTTTCAGCGCCTGACGGACATAGGCAGCCGTCACGGGAGCGGTCTGCTCCGGACCTGCCATTACAAACGAGGTCAGACCGCTGCGCGCATAGATTTCGGCGGGAATTACATCACAGTAGACGATCGAACTGCCGAAAAACAGCACGTCGGCGGTGTTCTCTTCCTCTGCAAGGTAGGCTTTCCACGATGCGCCGTATTCATCGCGCTCGGGTGTCAGCCAAAGACCGAAGAAGCACACGGAAATAAGCAACGCAGCGCAGGTGAGCAAAATTGCCGCGAGCTCTGCAAGGCAATAGGGGGTACATTTCTTTTTCAAAGCGGCACCCCCTTAATATTGGAAATAGAGGAAATCCTGCGGATTGAAGCCTTCACCGTAAACGCCGAAGAGCAGGACTGCCATGATAAGAACGTAAAGAAGAATGTAGTAGGGAACGATTTTGCTGCCGATAGCCCGCAGATTTTTTCCGCGCACTTGCAGAAAATCGACAGTAAAGCAGAAAAGCATACTGATTCCGAGGACAAGCAGGTGTATTCCGCGCAGACCGAGGGCAGCAAGGTCGAGCGTTCCGAAGCTGTTTGTAAAGCCGTGCAGGATGTTCAGGAATACGTCGCCTGCCTGCGAAAGAGAGCTGCTGCGGAATAAGACCCATGCGCAGGTAATTGCAAGGAAGGAAAGCAGACCGCGAACGGCATAGCGGAGATAGACTGCCGCACCGCACGCATGGTGATCCAAACGGGCGCTGACAGGGTCAAACAGACGCTCGATGATCTGATACAGACCGTTGAGAATACCCCAGAAAAGATAGGTCAGTCCGGCACCGTGCCAAAGACCGCTGACAGCAAAAACGATCAGCGTGTTGCAATATGTACGCACCTTGCCCTTTTTGCTGCCGCCGAGCGGAAAATACAGATATTCGCGCAGCCATGCGGTCAGCGACATATGCCATTTTTTCCAGAACGAACGCACGGAAGCGGAAAAATAGGGCGCGGCAAAGTTTTCGGGCAGACGGAAGCCGAGCGCAGAAGCAATACCGAGCGCCATATGAGAGTAGCCTGCAAAATCAAAATAGATCTGCAGCGAATACAGCGCGATAATTACGAGCCACGTCAGAGCAGAAGCGTCCGCGCCGCCATAGGCAGCGTTGACGGCAATGGCGATGGTGTCGGCAATGACCATCTTTTCCAGCATACCGAACAGGAAACGCAAAATGCCGAATTTGAAGCCGGGCAGACTGAACCGGTGCTTCTGTGAAAGCTGCGGAAGAAATTCTCTTGCTCTGCCGATCGGACCTGCCATTAAAGAGGGAAAGAAGGATACGAAGACGGCATAGCGCAGAAAATTGGTCTCTGCCTCCAGCTTGCCGCGGCAGACATCGAACAGGTATCCGGTCACGGCAAAGGTGAAAAACGAAATGCCGATGGGAAGCACCAGCCCCAAAGAGGGCGGCGTTCCGAGATGCAGAAGCTCCATCACAAGACCGATAAAGAATTCCAGATATTTGTAGAAAATCAGCGTACCGAACTGAAAAACGCAGCCGATCATGAGCCAAAGCCGCTTTTTGCCGCGTGACATCAGACGGGCGAGCGCATAGGTAAGCACTGTCGTTCCGGCGAGCAGAAGACCGAATACAGGTGCCTGCCAGAGATAAAAGACATAGCTTGCAATCAGCAGCGTCACCCACTGTCCGCGCTTGGGCAAGAGAAAGTAAACCAGTGCAGTAAGCGCAAAAAATGCAAGAAATACAGGGGAAGTAAAGGACATATCCGGCCTCCTTTCTCGACAAAATCCAACATTTGGATTGTAGCACGAAAAAGAAGGAAATGCAACCTATGCCTTTGCGCTGCGCGGACGGGTCAGCAGGAGGGCAACGGCAGCCGCTGCAATGCCGCCTGCGAGCTTGGCGATGATGACAGGAAGCAGCATCTGCGAATCAAAGCCTGCGGTAAAGCCCAGATGATCGCCGAAGACAAACGCAGCGCAAACGGCAAAGGCAACGTTGACGATCTTTCCGCGATCGTCCATATCCTTGAGCATCCCGAACATGGGAATGGAATTGGCAAGGCTTGCAAGCAGTCCTGCCGCGGCAACATCATTGATATGCATGAGGCTTCCGAGCTTCATCAGCGGCTTTTTCAGGATTTTCGTCAGCGCAAGCACGAGGGGGAACGCTCCTGCCAGTACAAAGCCGATGCCGGCAACGACCTCCACGCCCTCCGAAAGCGGCGCCATGCCGGGTATCAGCGTAATTCCGGTCAGCTCTTCAAAAACCGCCGCCGCAAGTCCGACGGTGATGACTGCCAGAACACCCTTGCCGAAGCCGATAAAGCCGCGAATCATGCCCCGTTCGAATTTCCACAGTCCGAGCGCGATCAGCAGGGCAAACAGCACGATCGGAATCAGATTCCGCAGGAGCATCAAAACGGGGAAGCCTGCGACCAAGCCGCCTAAGAATGCGCCAAGCGGAATGGTGATGACCCCGGCCAGTACGCCCTTTGCAAGTGCAGGGCGGTCTTCTGCGCGGATAATGCCCAATGCGACCGGAATGGTAAAGACGACCGTTGCGCCAAGCATCGAGCCAATGATCAGACCGCCGAACTGTGCTGCTTGCGTTGACTGCGCCAGCTCATAGGCAAGCGGTGCGCCGCCCATATCGTTTGCAAGGATCGTTCCGGCGAACATGGCAGGGTCAGCGCCGAGAAACCCATAGACCGGCACAAGCACCGGACGAAGCAGCTTCGCCAGCACCGGCGCAAGAGATAAAATGCCGAGCATGGAAAGCGCGAGCGCACCGATTGCTAAAATGCCCTCTTCAAACTGTTTTCCGAGACCGAAGCGACCGCCGAAAATACGGTCCAGTGCGCCCAATGCCATGAAAACCGCCATGATCCAAAGAATGATTTTATCGACCGACATTTCCGTTTTCCTCCGCTTCATCCAGAATTCCGATAATTGCCGCATCTATGGGAACGCCTTCCTGACCGAGCCTTGCCGCGCTGCCGAAGGAGAGAATGACCCGTTCGCCCTCACCGGCACCGACCAGATCGGCGGCGATCAGCTCCGTTCCCTCCGAGCGTACGCGAAGCAAAATCTGCCCCCGTAAGGAGGGACATTTTTTTGTTGCCCAGACCGAGCCGGTCACAATGCCGAGCCTCATGCCTTCCCCTCCAGAACGTCCTTTGCAAGCGGTGTCAGCTTCCCCTGAATCGGCAAGCCGTCACGCATTCTCCTGCGTACCTCTTCTGCGGTGAGCAGACGGCTTCCGGGCGTGTCAATAAAACGGACACCGAGCTGCTTTAACTGCCGCTGTGCGGAAAGAAGCCGGCTCCATAGCGCACGGTTTGCCGTTTGTGCGTAGCGGCGGTATTCCAGACCGTCCTCCCATAAAAACACCGGAATGCCGCTTAACAGCGCATCAGCGCAGATTTCATCCGGAAAACGCAGCAGCTCCGCAGCGCTCATTGAGCCGATCACGACAGCGCGGTAGGGCTTTTGCAAAACATAGCTCCATCCGAGGTCTGTTTCCGGTTCTTTTCCGATCAAAAGCGCTTCCGGTCTGCCCTCGGAGCGCTGTTTTTTCACCTGCGCAAGCACCTGCTCGACCAATTCTTCCTGATTCATACGATCATCCCCAAATCACCCTTCTGAAAGCCGCAGGCATTGGCTTCGTCATAGTCCAGATGGGCAAAGGTGCGAAAGTCTTTACTGATGCGGACGGTGACTGCATCAAATGTGACGGGGCGGCTTGTCAGCGATTTTAAGCGCACGGTATCGCCGTCGGAAAGACCGTGCAGGGCGGCATCCTCCGGTGTCATGTGGATATGCCGCTGCGCAACGATCACGCCGGAGGAAAGCGGCAAAGTGCGCTCGCCGTTTTGCAGCGTCAGACCGGATGTGTTTTCCGTATGACCGCTCAGACGGACAGGCGCATGGATTCCGAGCGCAACACAGTCGGTCAGCGAAAGCTCTACCTGACATTCCTTGCGCTCCGGACCGAGCACGGCAACACGCTCCAGCCGACCTTTTTCCGTAACCAGCGTGACGCGCTCATTGCAGACGAACTGTCCCGGCTGCGAGAGCGGACGCTTTTCGGTCAGCGCATGACCAAAAAGCTGCATTGCCGCTTCCCTTGTCAGATGCACGTGCCGTCCGGAGGCTTCCAGCTCGATAAACAGACGGCTTTTTATCATTTCGGTCAATTCGTCAACAGAAAGTTTCATGCTTGTTCTCCTTATTTGTAGCCTGCCTTGCAGCGGATCATCAGAATCCAGCAAAGACTGGAAAGTCGGTTGAGTGCGCGGACCATGTCGGGACGGATACATTTTCCGCACGAATCGGTGAAGGCGCGGCAGCAGGCAAGCTCCGTCTGCCGTACGAGTGTGCGCAGGCGGTTCAGCTGCAAAATCGTGCGCCCGTCCTTGTAATGCGGCAGAAAATGCGGCTGCCCGTAATATTTTTCGGGATGATGGCTGTGTTCGCGCAGTTCTTCCTCATTCAAAGAGCAAAGCGTAGTCTGCTTTACCGGCTCGCCCAGAACATCTGCGCGAATCAGCGTCCGCGTAAAGTCGAGCATTTCCTGTAAGGGTGCGGTAAGCGCATCGTCACAGATGCATTGGCACAGCAGGATTTCCGCTTCGAGCGCATCGACCAAGCCGCGAAAAGCAATGCGCGGATGGGTTTTCGGCACTAAGACCGTGCCGTGCAGATGGGTCAGCTCCTCCGGCTTAGCCTTAAATTCTCCGCCGAACGGCGTGGTGTAGGATACAGCGCTTTGCGGCGCGACAATTGCAATGTTTTCGTTATGAAGCCAGTCGCGTGCCGACGGGGTCAGACGGTCGCCCTGCGCAAGCGGAAAGACGCGTTTTCCGTTCTGATTGCGGATGCCGGCACGGACATTTTCTTCCGTATAGAGCATTTATTCCTTGGGAATATCGCGGCCTCTGGGCAAAATGCCGTCAACCTCGGTGTGCGGACGGGGAATGACGTGGACGGAAATCAGCTCGCCGACTTTTTCCGCAGCAGCAGCGCCTGCATCGGTCGCCGCTTTGACCGCGCCGACATCGCCGCGTACCATCACCGTGACCAGACCGCCGCCGACCTGTTCCTTGCCGACAAGCTGGACGTTTGCAGCCTTTACCATTGCGTCTGCGGCTTCAATTGCGCCGACCAAGCCGCGTGTTTCAACCATTCCGAGTGCGTTTGTGTTCATAATTTGTACCTCCTGAAATTAGTGAATGTGTTCGTTTTGCAGACGGCGCAGAATTTCCTGCGCCAGAGATTCGATCAGCGCATTGTCGGCGTGGGCAGCTTCCTGCTTTGCATCCCATGCGACAGCGCGGATGTTGATAAGGTCAAGCGGACCGATGTTGTTGGAAGAGGAGCTTCCGCCGACTGCGCCGCAGCCGAGGGTCAGGGCAGGGAAGAGATTGGTCGTCATGCCGACACCGCCGAGAGAGGACGGCGTATTGACCAGAAAGCGCGAGACCGGAATTTCCAGAGCAAAGCGGCGGATGACCGCTTCATCGCTTGCGTGGATGGAGAAGGTATGACCGGCACCTTCGTTGTGCAGAACGTCTACGGCGCGCTTGAGAATGCTGTCCTCATCCGTTTCCACAAACAGTGCAAGAACCGGACAGAGCTTTTCTCTGGAATACGGTCGAGTAGGACCTGCTTCGGTTTCGCGTGCAATGAGAACCTTTGTGCTTTCCGGAACGCTCAGCCCTGCAAGTGAGGCGATCGCATGGGCGGTTTTGCCGACGACCTTCGGATTGATCGTGCCGTCACAGCGCAAAAGAAGGGCGGCAATTTTGGAAGCCTCCTGCGAGTTGAGGAAATACGCGCCCTGCCTTTTGAATTCCTCACGCACCCGTTCTTCACAGCACTGCTCGACGATAATGCTCTGCTCCGAGGCGCAGATCGTGCCGTTATCAAAGGTTTTGGAGCGAAGAATGTCGGAAACCGCCTTGACAATGTCTGCGGATTTGTGGATATAGGCAGGACCGTTGCCTGCGCCGACACCGATGGCAGGTTTTCCGGAGGAATAGGCGGCGTGGACCATCGCACCGCCGCCGGTTGCGAGAATCAGGCGCACGTGCTTATGGTGCATCAGCTCCTGCACGGCTTCCATCGTCGGCGTGCTGATACAGCCAATAGAGCCTTTGGGAGCGCCGGCTGCCTCTGCTGCCTGTGCAACGATCTGCGCTGCCTTGAGCGTGCAGGCAACGGCGTGCGGATGCGGCGAAAAGACAATGGGATTGCCGGCCTTCAGAGAGATCAGAGATTTATAAATGACCGTGGAGGTCGGATTGGTCGAGGGGACGATACCGGCGATTACACCCACCGGAACGCCGATGCTCCAGATACGACGTTCACGGTCCTCGTGGATGATTCCCACGGTTTTCATGTCCTTGACCGCCTGCCATACACGCTCGGCGGCAAAGCGGTTTTTCTGTTCCTTGTCGGCAGCGTTGCCGAAGCCGGTTTCCTCTGCTGCAAGTCTGCCGAGCTCGGCGGCAAAGCGGCTGCCTGCCTCACTAATGGCGTGGGCGATACGGTCGATTTTTGCCTGATCGAAATGCTTTAATTCCTGATATGCAAGCTGCGCCTGTTCAATCAGATTTCTTGTTTCCTGACGCGAGCGCAGGTCTTTATCAAATTCCATAATTGCCTCCTGTATCCATAGGGTGATTTGCAACCGCCCGTACAGCGTGCGCAAAGGCATCACAGGCAGCGCGGCAGGCAGATTCCGTTCCGGTCAGAAGTCCGCCTGCAAAATTCGTTTCGCTCGGTGGTGCAAACAGCTCGACAAGCTCGACATCCGAAGCCTTCAGCGCTGCATCCAGACCGACCGTTGCCTCCACCGGCGGCGCGATCAGATAGGCAAGCGGCTGCCCTTGCGGAATGTGCGCCAGCGCAGAAAGATAGCTGCCTGTCCGCGCAATCGTGTGGGCAAGGTAGACAATGTCGCCTTCCTCATTTGCCGTGCGGAAGCCGATGCTCCTCAAAACATCCAACGCGGCGTGCAGACCGCTTTGCACCTCAGCAGGTGTTTTTCCGCCTAAAATGCCGATGACCTCGCCTGCCAGCTTTGTTGAGGCGTTTGCCGCGCCTGCATACAGGCTTCGACCGTAGACGACGCTGACATTTGCGGCTTTTGTTGCCTCATCGAGTGCAATATAGGTCGCATCGTCGCAGTCCGTGGAAATCAGACCGATGGAGCGCACCTCATCGGGAAAGCCGTAGGCACGGCAAAGAGAGGGCATGGCGTTTGCAATGAGCTGAACGGAAAGCACCTTGACCGGAAGAAAATCCCCTGTCATGTTGCCATCTCCCGTGCCAGATCAATGCCCGAGACCTTGCGCTTTAGCATCTGGTCAATCAGAGAGGCAATGTGCGCCCCTGCCTCCACGGGAGCAACGCCCTGCTTGTGAATATTGGAAACCACCGTGCGTTTGGATTCGGAAATGCCGATGTGGGGCTTGTAGGTCAGATATGCCGACATGGATTCGTTCGTAACCAGACCGGGGCGTTCTCCGACGAGCATACAGACCAGATCGCAGCCGGTCAGGTCGCCGATATGGTCCGATGCACCGACGCGGCAGAATTTCACATAGAGCGATTTTCCAAGCGCAATGCCGTAGGATTTTAAGCCCTGACGGATGGCGGCGGCACAGTCGGGGGCATTTGCGGTGATGGCGGCGGAGGAAAGTCCGTCACCGATGACGAGCAGTACCTTCTGATTTTTGCACACCTCGCGTATTACCTTCTGGTTGTTCTCATCAAACCGTCTGCCCAGATCGGGACGGGTCAGATATTCGTCCTTGTCCTTGCATTTTGTCTGCACGGGAACATAGTCATAGGACTTTGCAAATTCGTCCGGCACCATGGAAAATACGCTGTCCTGCGCGGCAGCATGGTCAGCGCGGAAGCGGAGCAGGGTGGCGGTTTTGTAGCGCGTACCGGCTCTGCCGACACCCAGACGGGCAGGCGTTTTGCGTTTTAATGCCTGAAAAGCATCCGCATTGTTCGGCTTTGCGACCAGATACTGCGTTCGCAGGTCGATTTTTGTAATATCCTCCAGCAATTCTTCGCTGTGAAGCTCTGTCGGATGATAAGTGCCGGATTTTACAGTCGGCTCAGGCGGCGCATCCTTGTCCATTTCGCGCAGCATCTGCGCAACAAGCGTTTTCAGTTCCTCTTTGTTCATGCCGCGTCCTCCTTACAGCAATGCGGAGCCGTCGCCGGCTTTTGCCGTCAGGCGACTGTTTTCAACAAATCCCATTTTTTCAAGCCATTTCTGAAACGGCGCGATCGCGGTCAGACCGAACAGCTCACGCAGCGTTGCCGTTTCGCGGAAGCCGGTCGTCTGATAATTGAGCATCACATCATCGCCGTGGGGAATGCCCATAAAATAGTTGCATCCGGCAGCGGTCAGAAGGGTCGCCAGATTTTCAATGTCATTCTGATCGGCCTTCATGTGGTTGGTGTAGCAGGCATCACAGCCCATGGGAATACCGCTGAGCTTGCCCATAAAATGGTCCTCCAGACCGGCGCGGATGACCTGACGGGCATCGTAGAGATACTCAGGTCCGATAAATCCGACCACCGTATTGACCAGAAACGGATGATAATGCTTGGCAAAGCCGTAGCAGCGGGCCTCCATCGTCACCTGATCGGTGTCAAAATGCGCCTCCGAGGACAGCTCCGAGCCTTGCCCCGTTTCAAAATACAGCACATTCGGACCCTCTGCCGTACCTTGCGTCAATGCAAGCTGCCGCGCCTGCTCCATGGTTTTCCCGTCAAAGCCGAATGCGGCGTTGCCCTTTTCCGAGCCTGCAATGGACTGGAAAATCAGGTCAGCCGGGGCGCCGGATTCGATGGCACGCATCTGCGTTGTCACATGGGCAAGCACGCACGTCTGGGTGGGAATCTGATACTTCTGCTTGATTTCTTCAAACTTCGTAAGAATCTGCTTCGCACTTTCCGCGGTATCTCCGGCAGGATTCAAGCCGATGACCGCATCGCCTGCGCCGAAGCTCAATCCCTCCAGTACGGAGGCGACAATGCCGTCAATCTCGTCGGTCGGATGGTTCGGCTGCAGACGGCACGAAAGCGTACCGGGCAGACCGATTGTAGTATTGCAGTGGGCGGTGACGGGCATCTTTTTGGCGGCGGTAATGAGGTCTAAATTGCTCATCAGCTTGCAGACTGCCGCGACCATTTCAGAGGTCAGACCGCGCCGCAAGCGTGCAATGTCAGCCGTGCTTGTTGTTTCCGAAAGCAGCCATTCGCGCAGCTCGGAAACGCTCCAGCGGCGAATTTCCTCATAGATTTTTTCGTTCACATCGTCCTGAATCAGCCGCGTAACCTCGTCATCTTCGTACGGGACGGCGGGGTTTTCTCTTAAATCCTGCAGCTGCAGCTGTGCAAGCACGATCTTTGCAGCGACCCGTTCCTCTGCGCTCTGTGCGGCAACACCTGCCAGCCTGTCGCCGGATTTTTCCTCGTTCGCCTTTGCAAGGACATCCTTGATATCCCGAAAGGCGTAGGTTTTCCCAAACAGTACGGTCTTGAGTATCAAACGATCAACTCCTAATGTAGTTTTGTATGAAAATCAGCCCAATGCGAGCGTTTTGATGACAACAGGCAGCGCCTGACCGCCTGCAACGGGCGCACCGATATCCAGATAGCTGCCCTCTGTCAATGCAATGCCGTCAAGGCACAGCAGGGGCGTTTTCGGCAGCAGCGTGGTAAGTGCCTGCCCCAGCGCCTTTCCCATATCCTCACGAATAGCAAGCAGTAACGGCTGCCCGGCTTCTTCCGAAAAGCCTTCGGCAATGCCATCTGCAAGTTTACATAATTCTGAAAATTTCGGATTGCGTAAGCCGGTCATACCGAGCACGAACGGCTCATGCTCCGTGCGGTAAATTGCTGCGCGTTTTCGAATGAGAGCGCCGAGCGCATCGGCATCCAGAGCTTCCTCCGCCGCTGAAATCTCCGTGACGGGAAGATTTTTCATCGGGAATGTGATATTGCGGTAAAAAATGGTACTGCCGGACAGCTCCGTTGTGTGCGTACCTGCGCCGATGACTGTGGCGCGGATGGTTTCCGCTGCCTGAACAAAACGCTCCCTGCAGAGGAAGGATTTTGAAAGCGCCTGTCCCAGAAGCACGCCGAGATCTCCGTAGGCAAACGGATCATCCGGACGGCTTTGTATCAGATCTGCCACGCCGCCGGAGAAGGTCAGTACGGGATTGCCCGAAACGGTGATCGCCTTGTCCGTAATAAAATCGGCAGGGGAGAAGCCGTCCGCTTTTCCGTTAATAATCCATTCCAGAACGGACACGAGAAGGGAAATGACAGGCTTCAACTCCTTTTCACCCAGATGCTGACCGATCGGAAAATCAAAATACGGACGCAGGACGGGGGAAAGGTAGGTGAGCGCTCCGTCGGGCGAAAATTTCATCAGCCGACCGCCGATGTTCATGCAGCCGGTGTCCTTCAGCTTTCCGCAATCAAACAGCGCAAGGTTGGTCGTGCCGCCGCCGATGTCAAAGTTAAGAACGGCGCATTGATGCTCCTCGGAGTATTTCTGTGCGCCCGAGCCCTTTCCGGCAAGCACGCTCTCGAGCGCCGGACCTGCAGTCGCGACCACAAAATCTCCGGCATAGCCGGAAAGTGCGTGCAGAACCTCATCGGCATTTTCCTTTCGGGCAGTCTCTCCGGTAATGATAACTGCGCCGGTCTGCACATCTTGATGTGCAAAGCCTGCCGAGGCATATTCCGCGTCTACGATTTTGCGGACACCCTCCGTGTCGATCACGGTGTCGGACAGCAGAGGGGTAAAATATATTTTGCTGCGGTAAAGAACATCCTTTTTCGTAATTGCAAAATGCGGAACGGTAAAGGCAGGACTTTCGTTTTGCACGGTCAGGTGAGAAAAAACAAGCTGTGTTGTCGTCGTGCCGATGTCAATGCCCACCGACAAAAGCGGATGCGCGCTCATAGGCATTGGCGCAGCAGTGCAGAATAATCCGCCGCGCTGACGGGGCGCGGATTGCCCTGACTGCACGGGTCAGCCTGCGCAGCCTGACCGAGCGCATCTGCCGCAGCGAGTACATCTGCGCTTTGCAGACCTGCCTGTGTCAGTGTGTCGGGAAGCTTGAGCGCGGAACGCAGACGGATAATTGCAGCGGTCAGCGCACGGATTCCGGAAAGACCGCAGAAGGCAGCCAGACGGCGATACGGATCGGGATTTGTTTCCGCATTCCACGCGATAATGTGCGGCAGAAGAATTCCGTTGATGCGACCGTGCGCCAGATGGAATTTTCCCCCGATTGCGTGCGAAAGTGCGTGGCAGGCACCGAGACCTGCATTGTCAAAGGCAAGTCCTGCCATCGTGGCGGCATCGTGCAGCGCTTCGCGGACGGAGGTGTCGCCGGCAAAGGATTTCGGGAGCAGTTTTCTGGCGGTGTCAAATGCGCTCATGGCAAGAGCATCGGAAAAGGGGGAGGCATTCTTTGCGGCGATTGCTTCCAGACAGTGCGAAATGACATCCATGCCGGCGTCTGCAATCAGCTTCGGCGGCAGCGCCTGCAGCAGGGACGGGTCAAGAATTGCAGCCGACGGACGCAGTCTTTCGTCAACCAGCGGATGCTTCACGCCCTCGTGTGTGATGATGGAAAAGGAGGTGACCTCCGAGCCGGTGCCGGAAGTGGTCGGGATTGCGATCAATCGGGCATCGGAGGCACCGAGCGAGAGAATTCCCTTGGCGCAGTCGATCGGACTGCCGCCGCCGAGCGCAACGATGCTGTCCGGCTTGAATTCCTGCAGGACGGAAATGCCGTCTGCAATCAGGGAAAGGGAAGGGTCAGGCTCAACGCGGTCAAAGATTCTGCATTCGCCGCCGCACAGAGAGAAGAGCATCTGCGCCGTTCCGTTTTCGGAGAAAAACCGGTCCGTTACAATCAGCGTCCGTTTCCCGCAAAGTGTTTTCAGAATTTGCAGCGCATCAAGCCCTGCATAGATCGTCGTTCCGCCGGAGAAGGTTTGCATTTGATCGCCTCTTTTCGGTTGTAGTATTTCCCTTATGCGTGAAAAAATGTGAACAGAGTAAAAAGTTTTTTCCGTTATAGTTGACAGGGGGAAAAAAATATGGAAAAATAACAAAAAAGGAGCGTGATTCTATGTCAGAACTGAAAAAAGTCATTTGTCCGAATTGCGGCAAGGAGCTGGAAATTCCCGAAGAGCTGACTGCTTATTCCTGCCTGTATTGCGGCACAAGAACGGAGCTTTCCGTGAAAGAAGAAAAAGCGGTCGCTCCGGAAGCATCGGCGCAAGCCTTTGAGGAAGCCAGAGCGGCGCTGCGTGATCGTCTGCCGGGCGTGATTACGCGCTTCCCGAACTACTATAAAAAAATAACGAAAAAAGAATTTTTCGGTTCGTATGAATACTATGAAAACGAAAACCGTGCCCTGTTCAAGGATATGGATGCCTGTGCCATGCTGCATCCGGATGGCGTGGAAGCTGCAAGCAGAATTCTGGCAGGGGATATGCTGGACGGAATTGATGCTTTCATGCAGGCGGAAAAGCGTTGGAAGCATAAAAACAGCCGCGATACCCTGATGTTTGAGGTCAAGGTCGTTCTGGCGATTTTTACGACCCCTGCAATCCGCAAGGTCGGGGGCAGCTATGCAGAGAGCTTCCGTACGCAGCTGCACAGCCAGTGGATGGAACGCTATCCGAAGCAGAACTGGATGCCGGCGGATTATGACGATCTGGCAAACGGCTTCAAAAAGCATAAGCTGTGCTTTATCACAACTGCAATCTGCACCTATGAAGGCAAGGCGGATGACTGTGCGGAGCTGACGGCGTTCCGGGCATTCCGTGACGGCTGGCTGACGGAGCACGGCGGTGCGGAGCTGATTGCGGAATACTACGAAAAAGCACCGGCGATCGTGAATTGTATCAACCTGTGCGACACACCGAAGGAGCGTTATGCAGAGCTTCGCCGCCGCTGGCTTGCACCGTGCTACGATGCGCTGCAGGAAAACCGTTTTGAAGACTGCCGTGACAGCTATGTCGATATGGTCCGCACGCTTGAAACCAGATATCTGAGCTGAAGTTATAAAAAAAGTCATTCTGAGGATGCTTTGCTTCCCTCAGGATGACTTTTTTTATTTGCGCCAAATTCTGCTTTTTGTTAAATCAGATATAAAAACAAAGAATTTTTGTAGAAATATTTGCAAAGAAAACAATAGACAATTATAGATTTATCTGATAAAATGTGAAATAGGTATAACTCTATAACTCTTGCGCCCACGGTGTAAACCGTGGCTGCAAAACAGATGTTTTGCAGAAAATGCACATGGAAATGTGCTTTTTGCGCAACCAAGTTACAGTGTAGTGAACATTTCAGCATGATATTCATGCTGAAATTTCGAAAATTTCATTTTCGGCAGCGGCATTTGCCGCTGTGTTCACGAAACTATGCTTTTTTGGAAAACCGTTTTCAAAAAAGCAAAGACTAATATTCGAGAAGGAGAAGAAACGATGAAACAGTTCAAAAGCGTTCTAGCAATGATCCTTGCACTCGTCATGCTCCTTTCCTGCATCGGCACTGCCCTTGCAGTAACGGGAAAGACGGATGCAAAGGCTGCTGCAGCGGACGGAAAAACTGCGGCTTCCTTCCGGGAGCTTAAGGGTTACAAGAGCGAAAAATTCATCTCGAGCAATGCTTACAAGTATGCAGATGATGAAATCGTCCGTGTAATTGTTATTCTTTCGGGAAAGCCGGAAGCAGACATTGCCGAAAGAGGCACCGAAAGAGCTCTGAATCAGCGTACAAAGCTGATGAAGCAGCATGAGGGTGTTCGTAAGAGCATGAGCGGTATTGATTATAAGCTCACTTACGACTTCACCTCGCTGACCAACGGTTTTGCCTGCGATGTTGCTTATGGCGATCTGGATAAGATTGCTGCAATCGAAGGCGTTGATGCAGTTTATATTGCCAACCGTTATGCACTTCCTACATATGAAAAGGCAAAGGATACCAGAATGGCGGTTTCCAATGCCTACTTTACCGGCATTGATAATGCATATCAGTATTACGGCGTTGACGGCACCGGTACGGTGATCGCCGTTTTGGATACCGGTCTGAACACCACGCATGAAGCATTTGCCGATGCGGATAAGAATGCTGAAAACACCGGTGTTCTGAAGCAGGAGGATATCTCTGCTGCAGTCGCTCCCGGCGTGTACATCAATGCAAAGGTCCCGTTTGCATATGACTATGCAGATTTAGACGATGACGTAACCGACTGCGACGGTCACGGCACGCACGTTTCCGGTATTGCCACCGGCTGTACCTACAGCGAAGAAGAGGGTGCATATACATTCCTCGGCGCAGCTTCCGGCGCACAGCTCGTTGCCATGAAGGTCTTCAGCGATGAGGGCGGCGGCACTTCGGACGATATTTATTTTGCAGCTCTGGAAGATGCATACCGTCTGGGCGTAGACGTTGTCAATATGTCTCTTGGCTCGCAGAACGGTTTTACCTATGACAACGCTTTGGAAACCGTTGTTTTCGGTAATATCTATAAGCGCATGGAAAAAGCCGGCATCATTATGAGCCTTGCCGGCGGCAATGAATACTCTATGGCTCAAAACTCTGCAATGGGCTATATCGGACCGGAATATCAGGACTACGGTACCATCGGCTCTCCCGCGAGCTATGAAGGCAATATCTCCGTTGCTTCCGTGGAAAACTACATGTATCCGTCCTATGTGATTAAGACAGATGCAGGCACCTTCGGCTATGTAGATTCCTCCGAAGAAATGCTTTGGAAGGAAGCCTTCAGCGGTAAAACAGTCGATTTCGCTGTTGTCTATAATTCTGCTGAGCCTGAGTATCTTTCTTATGGTTATCCGGAAGACTTTGCAAAGGCAAATGTTGCCGGCAAGGTCGCGGTTATCGAACGCGGTGATATCACGTTTGAAGAAAAGGTCGAAAATGCTGCCAATGCAGGTGCGATCGGCTGTATTGTTGTCAATAACCAGCCCGGCAGCATTTCCATGGCGATTGAAACCTATGAAATCCCGGCAGTTTCCGTCGAACAGTATGCTGCTGATTATCTGATTAGTGCAGCAGAAACGAAGATGGAAATCTCCGAAGACAAGGAGTATGTAGAAAACTCCAATGCCGGTCTGATGAGCGACTTCTCCAACTGGGGCACTACCCCGATGCTGACACTGGATCCGACAGTCACCTCTGTCGGCGGCATGATCTACTCCACTTATAATACGGGCGATTCCGATTATGAAGTTCTCAGCGGTACATCCATGGCTGCTCCGAACTTTGCAGGAACGGTCGCAACCGTTATGCAGTATCTGAAGGACAATACCGAAATGTCCAAGACCGAGCGTGCAGAGTATGTAGCTGATCTGCTTGAGTGCAGCGCAGAGCTTCTGTACGACGCTTATGACTATCCGTATTCTCCGAGAAAGCAGGGTGCCGGTCTTGCAAATGCAGACAACGCGCTGCTTAATCTCCTTGAATCCGGATATATCAGCAATCCTGTTCAGGAGCTCGGCGACGATAAAGAGCGTACCGGTCATTATACCTTTGACGTAGAGCTCAACAATGAGAGTGAATACGATCTGTTCTATCTGCCGTCTGCATATCTCATGAACGACTTTGTTTATGACTACAACGAAGAAGATCCCAGCGCAGATCCGCTCTATATCAACGATCTCAGCTCTGATTACATCTACTATGGCAATGAAGGCGATGCAGATGTTACATACAAAATCAGCGGCAAGGACGTTTCCGAAGGCTTCACGCTGGCTTCCGGAACAAGCTGCACTGTATCGGTCGATATTCAGCTCGATGCAGAAATCAAGGCATACTTTGATGAGCGGTTTGTAAACGGCAACTATGTCGAAGGCTATGTGATTTTCGACGATGTTGAAACCGCAAACGGCAGCCTTGTCTACTACGATGAGGAAGAAAACGCCTATCTGTTTGATGCAAACGGTGCATATCAGGTCGACGAAAACTACGATCCGATTCTTAACGGCAGCGCAAAGGTTTATTATACCGGCGATGTTGAAGAGCTTGGCATCAATGCATGGGCAAGCACGCATGCAACCATGCTGGCTTACTATGGCGACTGGACCGATGGCGATGTTCTTGAAAGCACAGACTTCCGCGATCTGATTGATGCAGATTACTTTGCCAATACGGAAGCAGCTGACGATGAAGGCTACACCTACGCAGACTACGGCTACAGCGGTGCAGATTTCCTTGAATACTATACCAACCCGAATATGGCTTATTCAGCGGTCATGTATGACGGCGAGCCGTATGATTTCGTATGGTATCTCGGCGACAACCTGTATGACTATGTCCCGTTCTATGAAGAGCACATTTCCTTCTCCACCGAACTGACGGACGGCACCGGTCTGTATGCAAACGGCTTCTATCTCGCGCCGTATCAGCTGCGTAACTGCCGCAACCTCATCATGACAGTTTCCGATAAGAACACCGGCGAGGTCTACTTTGTTGATAATACCGAATACCTGCCCAAGTCGATGTTTGATGAAGAAGCCGGCGAATGGCTTCCGCTCGGTGCTTTCTATTGGGACGGCACAAACATGGACGGCGAGTTTGTTCCCTCCGGTACGATCGTAAATGTCAACTTTGATGCCGTACTGCCGTATGCGCATGAAGGCGATACGGACGAATGGGATGGCACATTTGTCGGCAATGTCTGGAACTTCGACGTTCTGGTCGACTATGAAGCTCCTGAGATTGAAGCTGCAGAGTTTGACGAAACCGAAAAGACAGTTACTGTCACTGCAAGCGACGAGCATTATCTTTCCAATATCGTAATCGGTGCTTATGTCTATGACGATGAAGCAAAGGATTATGTATATGAGGAATATGATGCAGCAAGCTTCTCTTCCAACAAGGCTGGCGAGTCCTTCACGGCAACCTTCGATGTCAGCGAACTGCTTACACTGGGCTGCAACGAAATCGTTGTGACCGCAATGGACTATGCAACCAACTGCAACGATGTGTCCTTTGAAGTCAGCGATCATTGCCCGTGCAATGATTACCTCGATCTTGACAGCAGACAGTGGTACCATGAGGGAGTTGACTACGTCCTGACAAATGGTCTGATGAACGGTGTTGCAGAAGATCTGTTTGCGCCGAACGGCGAACTGACCAGAGCAATGCTTGTTACCATCCTCTACCGTCTGGAAGGCGAGCCCGATGTAAAGAATCTGGACGATATGCCGTTTGACGATGTTCCTTACGGTCAGTGGTATTCAGAAGCAGTTGTATGGGCTGCAAGCGAAGGAATCGTTAACGGTATCAGCGAAACAGAATTTGCTCCGAATAAAAACATCACGCGTGAGCAGATCGCTGCAATCCTCTATCGTTATGCAGGCTCTCCCAAGACCAGCGGAAATCTGCTGCAGTATACGGATGCATTCAGCGTCAGCGAATATGCATACGATGCTATGGTCTGGGCTGTTGATCAGAAGATCATTAACGGTATGTCCGGCAAGCTGGCACCGAAGGACAATGCGACCCGTGCACAGATTGCAACAGTTCTCTACCGTTACCTTTCCAAATAATCCGAAATAACTGAAAGGACTCTGTGGGAAATTCCTACAGAGTCCTTTACACTATTTGGCATAATTCGATAAAGAAATGCAGAATTAAATAGTGATGACTGAGAAAAAATGTGCATATTAACTAAAACACTTTGCAGCACGAGATAAATACTGGACAAAATATAAAACTTTTGTTATAATTTACTTGTGTGTAACAGGTTGTGCACACATAAATTTTCGAAAAAGGAGAGTTTCAAAATGAAGAAAGTAACCCGCATTCTGGCTGTACTTCTCACTGTCTGCATGATTCTGTCGATGATTCCGGCAGCTTTTGCAATGGCAGATACAGTCAAGTTTGCATTTGTTGTAACTTCTGACCTTCACGGCCAGATTTATGCAACAGATTACACAGTTGCGGCAGATCAGGCCGGCACGTACAAGCGCGGCTTGACCCGTGTTTCCAGCTACATCAAGGAAATGCGTACCGAGTACGGCGAGAACCTGTTTGTGGCGGACCTTGGCGACACCATTCAGGGTGCACCGATGACCTACTACTATGCTTTCAATAAGCTGGCAGAAGAACAGCCTGCAATGAAGGCATTCCGCACCATTGGCTACGATCTTTGGGTTGTCGGCAATCATGAGTTCAACTATGGCTTGACCATTCTCAACAAGCAGTTGGATGACATTACTGCTCCGGCAGATGGCGCAGAAAAGCCTGTCAATGTCTGCATGGCAAACTATCTGAAGGCAGAAACGAACGACAAGGACAAGAAAGACTGGGCTACCTGGAGAGACTTCGCTCCTTATTACATCAAGGAATTTAACGGCGTTAAAGTTGCTATCATTGGCTTTGGCAACCCCAACATTCCGAAGTGGGATATTCCCGAAAACTGGAAGGGCATCTATTTTGCCGACATCATTGAGACCTATAAGCATTACGAGGCTGAGATGCTCGAAAAGGCAGACATGATTGCTGTTTTCGCACATAGCGGTATCGGCTCTGACGAAGGTGCAGACTTCATGGAACGCCTGGTCAACGAGACCAACACCATTGACTTCGCATTCTCCGGTCATGAGCATGGCAATCAGGTCTATAAGGCAAAGAACAGCGACGGCAAGGAAATTCCCATCCTGCAGCCGTACACCAAGGCACGCGCTGTTTCTCAGGTTGTTGTTACCTATAATAAGACCGACAAGACCTATGAACTGAAGGCCGAAAATGTCAACACCGAAGGAAAAGATCTTGATACGGATCTTGTCAACGTTCTGAAGCCTTATGAGGATGACACCTGGAACAACTACATGCTGAATGTTATCGGTAAGTCAAAGGGCGACTATCCTGCAGCAAATCTGGGTACCGCTCCTTCCGCATTTGTTGATCTCATCAACACCGTACAGCTCTGGGGCGCATATGACCGCACCGGCGAGAACACCCCGGATGACAAGACGGATGACACCATGGCACAGCTGTCCATTACCGCTCCGCTGACCGCAGGCGATAATGCTAACCTGATTTCCACCGGCGACATCCATCTGGGCGATATGTTCGGTCTGTACCGTTTTGAAAACTGGTTCTACCAGATCAAGATGAGCGGCGAGGAAGTCCACCAGTGGCTTGAATTCGCTGCTACGAAGATTAAGCTTGACGGAGAGGGCAAGCCCACCGTCAGCAGCGGCGATCTGACCTACTACGACATTATTTACGGTGATGGCTTCACCTATGATATCGACTACACTGCACCGATCGGTGCCCGTGTTAAGAATATCACCTATAAGGAAGCAGCTGTTAAGGCTGACGACGAGTTCACTGTTGTTGTTAACAACTACCGCTACAACGGCGGCGGCAACTATGTTGCATGGCTGAACGAGCACGGCTGCGAATTCAAGGCAAACGATCCCGACCGTGTCATCTACTCCACCCAGTTCGATATGATCCAGGGCGAGGATGAGGGTCAGGCTCGTACCCTGCTGACCCGCTACATCGAAGACCAGACCAAGACCAACGGCGGTATCACCCCGAAGATCGACTCCACTTGGAAGCTGATCGACGGCACCGGCGATGGCATCGAAATCTTCTTCACCAATGACGTTCACGGCGCATATGAGAATTATGCTTATGCAGCAGAGATCATGAAGTACGGCGACTTTATTGTTGATGCCGGCGATAACATTCAGGGCTCCGTTGCAGCAACGCTGACCAATGGTCAGTGCATGGTCGATCTGATGAAGACGGTCGGCTATGATCTCGCAGTTCCCGGCAACCACGAGTTTGACTTCGGCTTCGACCGCTTCCTCGAAATCGTGAACGGCGAAAACACCCCGTACATTTCCGCAAACCTCTGGGACAAGACTGCTGACAAGGCTCTGCTTGAAGACTACAAGATTCTTGAAGTCGGCGGCAAGAAGATCGCCTTCATCGGCATCACCACTCCCGAAACTCTGGTCAAGTCCACGCCTGCATTCTTCCAGAATGAAAAGGGCGAATGGATCTACGACTTCTGCAATGCAGAGGGCAAGCTCTATGGGAGCGTGCAGGCCAGCATTGATGGAGCTAAGGAGAACGGTGCTGACTACATCATCGCAGTCGGTCACCTCGGCATCGACGAACAGTCCGAGCCTTGGACCTCTACTTCTGTTATCAAGAACACCAGTGGTCTGAATGCTCTCATCGACGGCCACTCTCACAGCGAGTTCACCAAGACCGAGAAGGACAAGGACGGCAAGGATGTTGTTGTTGCTCAGACCGGCACGAAGCTGGCAAATGTCGGCAGATTGCTGATTGACAAGGACGGCAAGATCACTTCCGAGCTGATTCCCGTTGTCAAGGGCGTTGCTCCTGCTGATGCAGATGTAGCAAAGGTTGTTGCAGATATCAAGGCAGCAGTTGATGCTAAGAGTGCAGAAAAGGTTGCAGTTTCCGAAGTTGACCTCACCGTCAATGATCCGGATACCGGCAAGCGTGCAGTCCGTAACGCAGAGACCAACCTCGGCGATATGTGTGCAGACGCATACCGCAGCCTGCTCGGCACTGACATCGCATTCGTCAACGGCGGCGGCGTTCGTGCTGACATCAAGAAGGGCGATGTGACCTACGGCGATATCATCGCGGTCCATCCGTTCGGCAACATGGCTTGTTCTATCAAGGTTACCGGCGCAAAGATCTGGGAAGCTCTGGAACTCGGTGCATCTGCACATCCGGGCGAATCCGGCGGTTTCCTGCAGGTCTCCGGTCTTGAATACACCATCAACGATGCCGTTGAGTCCCCGGTTATCATTGACGAAAGCAAAATGTTCGTCGGTCTGAAGGAAGGCGCGGCACACAGAGTCATTGATGTCAAGATCGGCGGCAAGCCTCTGGACGAAAAGGCAGTCTACACTCTCGGTGGACACAACTACATGCTCAAGAACGGCGGCGATGGTTACGCAATGTTCAAGGGCTGTGAAGTCATTAAGGACGAAATCGCAGTTGATAACGAAGTTCTGATCCGCTTCATCCGCGACGAACTGAAGGGCACTGTCAAGGCTGATTCCATCTATGCGAATGCTCGCGGCGAAGGCAGAATTAAGGTCATCAACGAGCCGTTCACGGATGTGAAGGCAGATGCATGGTATCATGATTATGTTGTCAAGATGGCAGATGCCGGTATTGTCAACGGCGTTGGCAATGGCAAGTTTGATCCGGACGGACAGCTGACCCGTGCACAGGTCGCAACGATGCTCTACCGTCTGGCAGGCGAACCCGAGGTTACAGAAACCTCCTCCTTCACCGATGTTAAGACCGGTATGTGGTACAGCAATGCAATTGCATGGGCAGAGGAGAACAAGGTTGTCAACGGTGTTGGCGGCGGCAAGTTCGATCCGGAAGGAAAGATTACCCGTGAGCAGTTTGTCGTTATGATGTACCGCTATGCAGCTGAGCCCGAGACTGAAGGCGATCTGAGCGCATTTGCAGATGCAAAGACCGTATCCGGTTGGGCAGAAGCAGCTCTGAAGTGGGCAGTCAAGAATGAAATCATCGGCGGCACCTCTAAGCCCGGCAGCAAGGCACTCTTCATTGACCCGCAGGGTCTCACCACACGCGCTCAGGCAGCAAAGATCCTCTGCGTGTATGTTGACAACCTGCCTAAATAAAACATAGAAAAAACAACTTTTCGGGGGGGGGGGGAGGGGGGCGGCCGGTTTTTAAAAAAAAAAACGGAAATTTTTGATTTTTTAAAAAAAAAAAAAAACCCAAAAAAAAAAATTAATAAAA
>R26__coassemble_447_pt1 | contig 25979 bp, 24 predicted proteins | sample R26__metabat2_low_PE_037 | metagenome-assembled genome bin R26
GTCCCTTCTTGATACGCATCTTCTGCAGGAACACATCCATGATAATCAATACCACGATGGGGAAGAGCACAGGGTCATCCTTGATTTTGTCTATCTCAAAGACGATGAACTTCTCATCGAAGAGGTTCAAGTCCATGTCATTATTCAAGATGGTGTCCAGTTTACCGCCCTTATGGAAAGGCTCCAGAATGGCAGCAAACTCATTGATAGGGAAAGCAATGCTCTTCTCCTGTATCATCTGAGGAATACGCTCACAGGAATACTCATAGAATGTGTCGAAAGATAGACGAGTGACTTTCAGGTCACGTTTCTGACGTTCCATGCGGTCAATACGCTGGTCTATCTTCATCAGATAGTGCCCTTCTATCAGTTCCGGCATCAGACGCATGAGCTGGTTATTGGCATGTTCACGTTCTCCCACACTGGCGGCTGCATCATTGGCAAGGTTATGCAGCTTTTCCACGATACGCTGCACCTTGGCATGATGAGCTTTCTCATCCTCAGTATAGGCCTGCTTATCAGAATTTGCCTTTTCATCTTCGGGATCGACAACATCCGTATCATTCTCGATGGCCTCGATATACTCTCCATACTTGCCGTTACGTTTGTCTGCCAATAGGAGTTGCTTCCGCAGTTCATCCCTCTCTTCGTTGGTAAATCCCGTAAAGGGATGGAAATACGCATCATAATACTCGTTCAGCACGGTATCAATGATGGTGTCCTCCAGCTTCTCTGCAGGCTTATTACCCTTAAAGATCTGAAAAATCAGCGACTTCAAGAAGTTCTTCTTTTCTCCGAAGTTCTCATTATACTCAACATCACTGACCTTGAAGGGATTCATGGAAATAGGATGGTCTTTACTGTAGCTGATATAGATGCCGTGGAAATAGCCGCAGATACCCTCGTAAGAGTCACCTGTGTCCACCATCACCACATCTGTATTCTGTTCCAACAGCTGTCTGACCATCGTATTCGTCGAGAAAGACTTTCCACTTCCAGACGGCCCCAGACAAAAGAAGTTGGAGTTATCCGTGAGCTTCACAGAACCCTCCTTGCCGGTGATGTCCACAGCAACGGGAATACCCTGTCTGTCGGTATAGAAGACCTGCAAGGGTGAAACCTCAGAATGCTTCATGCGCTCCTTGTAGAAGAGGCAGAGTGCAGCATCACTCAGGCAGAGAAACAGGTCATACTCCTTGTTGAAGGCATAGCCGTTCCCAGGAAACGAGTCCATGAACAGCTCCAGCTGGTTATACGCTGACTTGGAAGGTGAGATGCCTACCTCGAAAAGCTTTGTCTCCAGATAAGATGACACCTTGGTCAGATCCTTATGCTGACAGGACACCATGATATTGAAGTTCGTCCATACCATCGTCTTCTGCTCCGTGGCAATGACCTCCAGTACCGTGTCGATGTCTGCCTTGGCCAGCCGGTTGCTGGGATCTGGCATCGACTGGTGCCGCTTGGCCTTTCCGATGAGACGCTGCTGCTCCTTGCGCTGCGGAGGAATCTGCATGACCTGGTTATAGACCACGCAGTCCGTGAGAGGCACACTGGAGAGGAACGACATCAAGTCCGTACAGACACTATAGCCGTTGACAGCCTGCGTCTTGACAGGATGGATCAGTGTCGGCAGGTCTATGGTGTCAATATCCACAAGCGGGAAACACTTGACGGTACGGTCACCGATCTTCAGGTACTCATCGGAGCACTTGAAGTTCGTCATGCCGAAAGCTCCCTTGCGGAAGTCAAAGGCCATGAAGCGATGCAGGTACTCGTCAATCTCCTGCCTGTCAAGACGGTGATAGGGCAGTCCCTTCTCCTCAAAGATATTTTCAATTTTCTGTACCTTGGCCAGAAAGTCTGCCCATTTCTTGGGATCGTAGGCAACGAAGGTACTGCGCTTGACCTCTTGCGTGATAATGATAAACGTACGTATCTCCGTATAGGGACGCCCTTCATAGAAACGGAAATAGCTCTGTGAAAGGAACTCCATGTCCGGAGTGATGTCATGATGATATGCCTGCTTGCAGAAGACGTCCTGCTTCTGCAGACAGTAACCCTCGCCCAGTGTCTGGAGCACGTTGTCCCAGATATTCATGTAGGCATAGTACTGATCCGCATCGGTACACCACTGCTGTACAGGATTCTCTATCTCGAAGACAGACGACGGATTGCCGTTCCTGGAATACAGGACGGTATTCGTGACATGACCTTTCGAGTCGGTGATGTCCTCAATGCCGGTAAAAAGGCTGTCAAAAACTTGTTTCTTGCTACTCATTCTTCCTGTCTTTTACTTCATGATGCTATCGCTCGAAGAGGTGGCTGTAGATGTAGATACCCTGATGCCTTCTCTTGGAGTGAAGTCCTTTCTTCTGCTTGATGTAGATAGCCAGCAGTCCGCTGCCACTGGTTGCTACCGCCACTATCAGGGCAGGAACCGTTCCGAAGAGCACATAGAAAAGAATGAACCCCAGGAACGCAACCCCGAAAGTAGCAGCGGCAATCACGATGAACCTGCCACGGATTCCCATGAATTCAAGGGGCATCTGCAGCCCCTTGAACACGGGATAGCCACCATAGTTAACCTCCATTCTCCAGTTGGTTTAATAGCCGAAGAACTTAGGCAGTGCGGCAGCCATGGCAATCAAGGCGGCACAACCACCGATGGTCATCATGATGGTCTTCTTGACGTCTTGGTCACCGTTTTGGAGCTTGTAGTAGCAGTTGAATGCTCCCACAAGGCTGACGATGGCAGCAAGGACATAGAGGAGGTTACGCACAGGGTCTATATACCCCTTGAAGGTACCCACGGTCTGGGTGATGGCAGAGGAACCGGCATCTGCCAGTGCGTAGCCTGTGCTACAGATGAACAACAGGGCCAGTGCGGCCAGTCTCTTCGTCTTGCAAGAAACGAGGTTCTTGTTTCTCTTTGCTGTCGGAAGGACAGCATTTCCAATTTTCTGCATTAGTCTTTTTCATGGTAAATCTTGATGAATGTCCGAAATGATTAAAGGTATAGGTACATATGATTGTTACAGATTTGCTGTAAAGTGTTATCCTAAGTGTGTTATCCTGTATAAAAAGCCCATGTCTTATGCAGGTGAATATTCCGTAGAGAGGATGTCGCGCAGGCTGGTGGTGTTCGGAGCCTCATGTTCACGGTCAAGCGTGTCACACAGCTCATCGATGCTCATACCACCATTGTAACTGACCAACTCATCGTCTGAAGATGAACCGTCATTGGCAGGTGTGGAAATGGGAATGTCTGAGCGGTGAACCTCAGTCGGCTTGTACTTTCCAGCCTCTCCGGAAATGTCCACCTCTTCCTCTATCTCCAGCTCATCTTGGATGATGCTGCCCTTGGCAAAGAACAGGTCATGGATAATCTGGTATGCGTAGTACAGAGCATAAGCGACGATAATGATCGTCAGGAGTGTCTTGAATGTCATCTTTTCTTTTTCCTTTACTGTGTTAGTACCTACGGAATCCGCGTCTTTCATGGTTTCGGTTCCGATTTCGGGTGCAAAATTACTGCAATTCCAGCAACAAGACAAGAAAATAGTTGAAAAAAGACTTTGATGAACTCTTTGATTATGTCAAAAAATAAGCGGCTCTTTGCATGTAACGTATTAGTATATAGGTAGATGTGTCGTATGTGTATAAGTGCGAAAAGCCTATCTGAATGCTGGAATTTTCAGAATTAAAAGTTGAAATAACAATGCCTCTCAAGCACATTCTAAAAGTTGGTTATAGAAATAAGGCTCCTGCTAATAGCAGAAGCCCTTTTAGCTATCAGAAGTCAAAGAGCAACCCTTCCAATGCCTTTCATGTCAAGTACGACCTCAACACCCAATGCGCGGAACGCCCGCATCATGGAGGCAAGAGTAATGCTTCTTCCACCTTCCAACCTACATACTTGGCCACGAGTAACCCCCATACGTTCACCGACCTCTTCCTGAGTGAGGTTCTTGGCAAGTCTGGCTTGTTTAAGTGCTTCTCCAACTTTGTAGGCTTCAATGTCGGCCTTAACCTTTCTGTCAAACTCGTCACGTTCAGGTGTGCCCACCTTACCAATATGACGGTCGAGCATTTCTGCATGTGTAGTCAGTTTCATTGCCATAATTTATTCGTCTTTTGATTCGTAATACTTCTTTCTCAATGCCTCGGCACGGTCAATTTCCTTAGTGGGAATCTTCCACGTCTTCTTGACCATACCATGAGTGGCAATGACCAAACGCTGTGTGTCCTTGTCCCAAAATGCCAATAAGCGGTATTCCATTCCGTCATACTTGGTGCGGAACTCCCAAATATCATCAGAACCGTCCAATTTCTTGAACAGTTCTTTGTCCTTGACACACCGTTCATTACTTTGGTGATGTTAAAGAAAATTTTGTCGTGGACTTTCCTTCTCAGTCCGTTCAAGAAATTTTCTGCCTCTTTCATGTAGGCAACTTCAAAGCCTTCGTCTGGCATATTCATTTTTTTGTTTTGACGCTGCAAAGATACGCATTGTTGAGGAAATACGCAACAAATAAAGAGAAATAATAGCTATGCTTTTGTCATTTTTAACGTTTGAGGGTCGTGGACTTATTATGTCGTCACAACATAACAACTCTATTACTAGATATTTTCCAACTGTTTCTGAAATGGAATTCTATGGCTCATTGTATAAAAATAAAACGACCCGCACATTTGAGCATCGTTGAGAGGCTTGGCGGGTTCTGGTGGTGCAAATGTACGATTATTCTTTTGAACAGCCAAATACAATCAATAATAAATGAGTATAGACCCTTGTTTTGTTTGTCCCAGTATAGAATAGTTTTCTCCCCCCTTATTCTTTTCACAAAAACTGCTACCAACGGGAAAGATGTGTCAGTCACGCAATAATTTGAGAATGTCCTGAATGCCGCCAATAAACTCAAAGTCAATGTCTCTTACTTTCTCCCTGCAGATTTCAACCAATGTATTGCACCTGTCGATGATGCCGGTATCCATGATCTCAAAATTCCGGTTCATATCATTCTTGTCCACGATGATGGACGTGGGAATGTCGACATCCTCACCCCTGTATGCCACCCTTAGGATCACGCGCCAGGTGTCATTCTGAAGTTTGTCCTGCGGAAGAACCATATAGCTGAAAGTCACGGGACAGTCCTCCACCACCTCCTCCAGTGCGTCAATGAACACGGAGCTGCCGAACTCCCCGTCCGGGTCGATGAACGTATTGTGTGTCCCTTCTTCCTCATGTCCCCCGAAGACACGGTCCAGCAGTTTGAAATTCGCATTGTTGATCTCGTCGAAGTTCTGGCGCAGATACCTGTTGGTGACTCGGAAGAGGTGTAGGCGGTGGTTCAGCATCTCATGGACGACGTACTTGTTGATGCCCAGATCGTTGGTGGCGATGGTGGCCATCGAGTGGCGTGCGGCATAGAAATTAAGACCGGGGATGCCAACGAGCTTTCCGACCTCTTTAAGTCCCTGGTCAATGGAGCTGATGAATGTACAGTGATTGCTGTATCTCCTGAAGAAGCGGAACACCTTGTGCTGGTCCAACCTTCCGGCCTTGTATCTTTCTATGAGAGGCTTCAGACATGGATGGATCCTGATGACGATGCGGGCATTGTCTGCCCTGCGATCCCTGACCTTTGACCGCTCATAGGTGATGTTCCCATCCCCGTCATAGACACAGTCCATCAGGTCAATGGCATTGGTTCCCATCGTCATGAAGGAGATGAGGAAGGCATCACGCGCCAGGTTCCTGCGTGAGTTGACACGTTCCTCGTCCGGAACGGCAGCGATGGCACGTATCTGGTCAATGCTGAGTGCAAGTTGCTCTTTTGCGGGGAAGTAGGGCTGGTCGGCCTTCCAGTGATCCAGGCTGCGCTTCACAAACAAGGATGCCGTGTCGTTATCGTTGTATATCTCCCTGATGTCGTTGAAGATACGCTTGATGACCCGAGGATATTTGTCTGCTGAGCAAGGCCGGTCGCTCAAGGAACGCTCGTACTCTTTCAGCAGCTGTACGGACATCTTGCTGCAGGGAAAAGACTCCTTGCGTACAAACTTCCTGAAACTGCTGACTGCCATCTTGTAGGTGCCAATTCCCTTCTTGTCGCTGTTGTGTTCCAGCCAGTGTCCCGCAAACGCAAGAAAGTCGATGTCCACCTCACTGCCTGCTGTAATGAGTTTATAAATGGTATCGATGTCCAGCTCATATTCCCTGAGCTGCAGGTGCTCCAGTCGCTGGCGGTACAGCCTGCAGAGATCCGTCGTGTCCCTGAGCACCTTTCCCCTCAGCTGCCTGTCCGGCCTGATGTCCTTGGTCGTGGCATATATGTTTGTGGGAATAGTCCTTCTCTCGTAGTGATGGTGGAGGATGATGTCCACCTTCCACAAGTTCTCTTTGCCTCTATGCTCCGGCGTGAGCACATACCTGATACTTGACATGGCTGTACTTTTTTATGATTTTTGTTATTGACAGTCTGTTATCTGATGCCGTCAGACATAGAGCCTGCTGACGACATCGGCAATATGGATGGGCATCGTACCCTCATTGAGATCCAGGACTTTCCTGCGGCAAGACTCCACCAGACCGTTGCACCGTTCGATGACGGTAGGACTGATGATATTGTAATCGCTGTTGAGGTCACGCTGCGAGACCCTGACTGAGGTCCCGATCTCCTTGTACTCCCTGCCGAGCATGACACGGATGACGACGTTCCAAGTGCGGTCGGCATGGATGTCCTGCGGGATGACATAGTACTTGAACTTAATCCTGTCCTCATGCTCTGCACCTTCCTGGGCGTCTGTAAAGAGAAAGTCCACGTCACCCGTCTTCTTCCTCATCACCGGACCGAGCACAAGGTCTATGAGCTTGAAGCTGGCATCGTTGATGCTGCGGAAGTCCTTCTTGATATACATGTCGGTGATGCGGTATATGGGCACCTGATGGTTCAGCATCTCATGGACGGTGTACTTGTCCACTGCCGCATCGTTCAGGGCGATGGTGGCCATAGAGTGGCGGGCAGCGTAGAAAGTGAGGTCTGGAATGCCGACATACCTGCCCACCTCCTTGATGCCCTTGTTGAGCTTGTCATTGAAGACCTGGCTTGTGGAGAAACGCTCGTGGAAATTGAAGACACGCGGGGAGTCACCGGTCTCGTCACTGGCATATTTCTCCAGATACGGCTTCAGCAGAGGGTGGGGGAATATAACGATCCGTGCCCTGTCCTCACAGCGGTCACGCATCTTGGCACGCTCATAGGTGATGTTGCCGTCCCCGTCATAGACACAGTCCATCAGGTCAATGGCATTGGTTCCCATCATCATGAAGGAGATGAGGAAGGCATCGCGTGCCATGTTGCGCTGGGAGTTGACACGTTCCTCGTCAGGGACGGCTGCGATAGCCCGTATCTGGTCAATGGTCAGGGCCCTTTTCTCAACCTGCTTCTGGTAGCGCTTGGGGAAATAGAACTCCAGCGAACGCCTGATATAGGCCTTGCCCTCGGGATTGTCGTTGTAGGTGCACCGGGCCTCATTGAACATTTTCTTCACTGCAACGCAGTAGTGTGTGCCCTCGACCCCGTGTTCACCAAGCCACTTCTCGTAACGCTGCATCACCTGCTTGGACATCTGGTTACAGGAGAACGACGGACTGCCGATGAACTTCTCAAACGAGCGGAGGGCGGAGGCATAGTTGTTACGGCACTTGGGACTGCAGTACTCCTCGAGCCAGGTCTTGCAGAACGCGATGAAGTCGATGTTCTCGCCCGGATCCTTGATGGTGATGCGCCTGCGGATGTCATCGATTTCCATGTCGTTGAACTCCAGCTGCAGCCCGGCGATACGCTTGCGATAGGTATGGATCAGCCTGTCACACTCATCCCTGACTTTCTGGTTGCGGAAGCTGTCCGATGCGGTCAGGTCATCCTCACTGACGGACATGGTCGTCCGTATCATGCGCGACTGGCGCTTATAGGTCATTCGGATAAGGACCGGCCATGTGCCGTCCTTGCGCATATCCTTTCTTACTATACATGCTTTGAATGTTACCATATGATGTCTGTTTTTTTTGTTCTTCTTATACTTCCTGTTTATCTTGTTGTCTTTTACTGTGCTCTTTCCCGGCCAGTAGGATGAGGAGGTCCCTGAGCGAGTCCACCCCGTCAAGGTCGATAGTCCCGATATCTTTCCTGATGTCCTGGATGACTGCTTCCAGACGGGCTATGGTGTCCCCGTCAGTGATGTAGAACTCCGAGTCAATCTGTCTTTTGTCCACACGGACGGTCGTCGGGATGTCCATCTCCTCATCCCTGAATGAAAATCTTATATGTGCCGTCCACGTACCATCCTCATGCCGGTCCTGCGGGAAGATGAGATACCTCAGCCTGACCTCTTCCTTTACAATCGGTACCAGCTCATCCACGATGACTGTCCTTGCCTGTCCTCTTTCCGATACGGTGATGCTGCTTCTGGTCGTCTTCTGTTCACCTCCTCCAAAGACATAGTCTATCAGACGGCGGTTCTCATTGTGGACGTCATTGAGGCTGATGCGCAGGTATTTGTCCGTGTCACGGTATTCCTTGCTCCTGACGTTAAGCATCTCCAGCAGGCTTTCCTTGCTGATGCCCACGTCATAGAGTGCAATGGATATCATGGATTCCCTGGCACAGGCCAGCGTGAGCCCCGGTATTCCGACGGCCTTTCCGACCATGGCCATACCCCTGCAGATATCCTGTGCGAACAGTTCCCGCCGTCCTATCGTCCTGTGGAAGCGGAACACCTTCCTGTGCTCCTTCCTCCTGGATGCCTTGTCGCCATACTTCTGGAGATACGGCTCCAGCAACGGGTGCGGCTTGATTCGCGTAAGTCCCCTGTCGTCGCGTACATGGCGTGACCTCGTCTTCTCGAAGACAATGTTCCCGTCCCCGTCATACTCGCATTCGTACAGGTCTGCCGCCGTCATGCCCATGGTCATGAATGAAATGATGAAGACGTCGCGGGCGAGATTATAGCAGATGTTGTTGTATTTAGTGTAGTCGGGAAGTGCGGCGACCTGCCTGACCTGGTCAACAGTCAGCGCAATACCCTGACTGCCGCGTACGTACCTGACAGCCCTGCTGTAGTCATCCAGGTTCCTCTTGATGACGGGAATCCCGTCGTCAAGGTCGTTGTAGACCTGTCTCATCTCGCTGAAGACATGGCGGATGCAGAATACGGCCATCGCAGCCGTCGACGGATACTCAGCAAGCGACAGCTCAAATCTCCTGAGCAGCTGCTTTGACAGGCTGCGCACGGACATGGTCTCACTCCCGATGAAGCCCACGAACTTGTTATAGGTGCCCCGGTATTTGGACTGATGCAGGTCCTGGCGTACCTCCATCCATTTCCTGTAGAACTTCAGGAAGTCAAGGTCCACATCCTCCTGTCCGCGGAGTATGGCGGCCACGGTCCCAGTGTCAATGTCATAGGTGTCCAGCCGCAGCGAGGCAAGCCTTCGCTGGTATCGTCTCATGATTCTCCTGCAGTCTGCCATCAGCGGCCCGTTGCCAAGCCTGTTGTTCTTTGTCAGCTCAATCTCCGTCGCGTAAAGCTCTGTCGGAATGAGAATGGTATCGTGATGGTGCCTGACGACGACAAAGATCCGCCAGACGGCATCCGAATCGCGGTGAACCCTCTTCATCCTGTATGTTACATCTGTAATCTTCTCCATATTGTTATATCTGTCTTGTCCTTTCTTCCGGTTTACCTGGACACCAGCTTCCTGATGACCGTGTCTATGTCAGGTACGCCGGATCCCCCGCCGATTCCTGCCGTCTTCTTCCGGCACTTGTCAAGGAGGTCGTTGCACCTTTCTATAAGCGTCGGGTTCTTGATGTTGTAGTCCGTGTTGATGTCCCTCTGGCAGACCTTGATGGAAGACTTGATCTCCCTTGACTGGGCACCTACGGATACCTGGATAATGACGTTCCATGTCCTGTCCAGGTTGGGCGCATCCGGGTTGATGCGGTACCTGAAGCGTATCTCACCATCCTCCAGCGGCTGAAGGGCCTGGGATAGCAGAAGCCTGTCCCCGCTATTCTCCCCTGCAGGCAGAACCTTGCCGAAGACATGCTCTATCAGCCGGAAGTTCATGCGGTTGATCCTGTCAAAATCCCTGTGGATATACATATCCGTCACCCTGAATTTCGGCATCCTGTGGTTGAGCATCTCATGGACGGACAGCTTGTCAATCAATACCTCATTCAGGGCGATGGTAGCCATCGAGTGACGGGCAGCATAGTAGTTAAGGCCTTCAATGCCGATTGCCTCCCCGACAGCCTTCAGCCCCATGTTGACGACGTGACTGAAGCTGTGGTGGTCCTTGTACCTGCAGCAGAAGCTGAAGACGTGGCGGTCATCAGGGGCGTTCGGATGGGCATACTTCTCAAGGTACGGCTTCAACAGCGGGTGCGGCCTGATGACGATGCGGGCACGGTCGGCCCTGATATCCCTGACCTTGGCACGCTCATAGGTGATGTTGCCGTCCTTGTCATAGACGCATTCCATCAGGTCGATGGTATTGGTGCCCATGGTGAGGAAGGAAATGATAAAGACGTCACGCGCCAGATCCCGGCGGGGGTCGTGCCTTGTCGTTATCTTCGCATCTTCGAGGGCTGCAATCTTCCTGACCTGCTCTGTGGTAAGCGCACGCTTCTCCGTCAGCCCCATGTCTTTACGTGGCTTGAACAGGTCAAGGGAACGCCGGATGACAACTACTCCGTCCGGGTTGTCATTGTAGTATATGCAGGCCTCATTGAAGATGGTCTTGATGTTCTGGCAGTAAAGCTCGCTCTTTATTCCTTCCTTGCGGAGGTATTTCTCGAACTGGAGCATCAGCAGGCACGAGAGCTCATTGCATGGGAGCGTCTTGTGTCCGTGCTTCACCTTGATGAAGCCCTCGAACCTGTTCACGGCAGTCAGGTACTTCTTCCTGCACTTCGGACGGCAGTCGTCGCTGATCCATTTCCTGGCAAAGGAGAAGAACTCCACATTCTTCACATAGTCCTTTTTCGTTATCTCCTCCCTTATCTTATAGGCGTCCATGTCCACAAGTGCGAGGTCAAGGGCCTCGATCCTGTCCTTGTACTCCCGGATAAGATCCTCGCACTGCCCGATGATTGCCGGATTCTTGATCTGATAGGAGGAGGTGAGGTCTGAACGTGAGACGTACATGGATGTCGGTATCATGACCGTCTTGCGCTCATGGGTCAGCCTTACCTGCACACGCCATGTCTTGTCACGGCGCATGTCCTTCTTGACGATGCAGTATTTCAGTGTTGCCATTTCTCTTGATATTTCATTTTCAGAACAACTTCCTCTTAATCCCCGTGTCAGCCCTCGCTTCCCCTCCTGATGACCTACACCTTATTATATATAGGGTATCCATAGGGTCTGACAGGCTTTTCTTAACCGGGCTGCAAAATTAGTCTTATCCGACGATATTAAAAAACCGTGGTTTTTAAAATAAAGTTTAAATAATCTTAAAAGCCCAGTCCGCAAGGGGTTCATGGAGGTGCTGACTCCGAATTTCCGCATTTTTCAAATTGCGGTGATTTTTGGGGATTTGTCAATATTCTTGAATGTAATGAAACGCAGGAAGCCCTGAAAATCGACCCTTTCTGCGGATTCAAAGATACCGACTTTTCCCCAAACAAATACCCCCTATGTTTGATGTTTAAAACCATCTGTTACTTAAATCTTATACACAAAATCCTTTTGGTTACAGAAACGATGTTGAATCGCTTTCGCATGCTAACGCGCTTTTATTTAACTTGTTACGTTTAATCTCCAAATCATATAACCTTATATTCTTTTATTATTTTCAGTTTTTAAATCCGAAATCGTTACGACCCGCGGTAACGTGTTTGCTGGCTCTGCTCGTAATAAGGAAACGCTGGAGTGGCTACAGAATGACATCTTTGGTAAGGTGAAGCAGACCACTCAGAGCATCAGCATTAATGATGAGCGCATATCGACTTCCTTCAATGAGAAGATGGATTGTCTAGTTCCTGCTGCTAAGATTGCCGATATGGCTACCGGTTGGATTTGTGGACAGACTGCCAGAGACTTTACAGCTACGGATGCCAGTGCCATGCACAGCGTAAACTTGGAGGAAACTGAGGAGTTCAAAACCACGAAGTTCTTCTGTAAAACTAACTTTGATATGCGACATATCGAGGATGAAAAGAAGCACTATACGCCATTACCCAAGAAATATTGCTTCGAGAATGAGCATGAAAAGGAGGTGATGCTAGCCAGGAACTTCCGCAGGATCAATGAGGAAGTGACACAGTTGACGGCCAGCTTACTTGGTAAGGAAACGGCAGCATAATAGACGATCGAAAGCAAAAAGATACCCGCCTCTTCAACAGTGAGAGACGGGCTTCTTTGTATTATAGCGTATTAGCTATGGCTCTGACTTGCGAGTTGTAGTAGTCCATGTTTTCTGCATAACCGATACGTTTCAGGAAGGCGTAGTAGTCCTTGTCCTTCTTAGGATTGTATCGTCGTTGTATCATTCGGACATAACCTGCTACTGACTCTTCCCAGGAGCGGAAGCGGAAGTAGTCACGACGGGCTGAGTCATAGAGTCCGAAGAGGTTGTTGTAGTTGCGACATACGGCACTGCTTCCGTAGCCCGTTTCCAAGCAGTACTGTGCTGCTACTATCTTCGGATAGAGGACACCACAGTCTTTCATGACCTCAAAGAGGTTGGTGAGGTTTAGTGGCCTATCAGGCTTGGAGGCGAAACGGAGGTTTGCCATTTCCTCCTGCAAGCCACAGATGTAACTGTTCAGTCGCTTGATCAGTGGCTCTGGGTCAATGGATTTCCATTCACCCGCAATAAGCCTTTCTGCACGGATATGCAGGTGTGGCCCTGTTGACTTACCTGTGTCAGACGATAAGGCTACGATGGTTCCTGCTGAAACCAAATCACCCTCCTTGACTGCTATCAGTCCCAGATGACCATAGAGGATGCGTAATCCCACGTGGTTGATGATGACATGATGGCCATAGCCAGTTTCGCTATACACCACTTTCTCTATGACTCCTGGCATCATTGCATAGACCAGAGAGCCTTTCCTGCATCGGAGGTCTATACCATTGTGGAATGCCGTCTTTGAGGCAATGACAGGATCCTTGCGATAACCATAATCAGAGGTGATATGAATGAAATCAAGTGGAAGTGCTACCGACGTTCTACGATTAAGTAGCTCCATCATCATACTATCCTTGACAGAGACGAACAAAGGAATGTCGTACTCAATGGCTATCTCCCGATGTTTAGGGAGGTCAAAATACTCACCATGATTCGTTTTTTGACTCTTTCCATCCGAATCAGCCGAATCTACCGAATCTGGCTGAGATTCTAAAATTGGCTTACTTTTAACCACCTGTGGCAGCTTTTGAACCGTGTTAAACTGTGCCTGACAATTCATCGGCATTGTCGGCAGGAATAAGAAGTATAAGAAATAGTTTTTTCTGCTTTTCATGATTATTTTTGTTTTAATTTTGCACTCGGTTTTAGAGAATCAAGCACCCGAATACAGAGTGCAAAGGTATGGTAAATGAATGAGGAAATCGAAGGAATATAAACTTTTTATCCTCTGAATTCACAAGCCTACCTAAATATAATAAGGTAAACAAGTAAAACGAAAGAGTATGCTATTCAACGAAAGAGAACTGAACAAAAAGGATTTCGAGCGTATCGACATCGACGTACGCACGATGCCCAAGGAAATCAAGGAGAAGCTGCTGAACGGTGAGATTACCCCGTTGCTGGAGATCCGTGACCAGATGGACAACGGCATTGTCGCTACGATGCCCGTCAAGCTACGATTAGAGCGCAGTGAGGATGGCAAGGCCGTACTGATGGCCTATCCTGTGAGCAAGGACATCGTGAGTGATTTGAAGCTCACTGAGACAGAACGCTGGAACCTGCAGGATGGAGAGGTCATCAAGAAAGACATCCGTGAGGGGAGTCGTACCAGAGCTATGTACTTGCAGCTCGACCAGGAAACTAAGAGTCTCCTGAAGCGTGACATCAAGTCCGTAGAGTTGGAAAAGCGCATGGATGAACTGGAGCATGTGAAGGACATAACTTTGGGCCAGAACCAGCGCCAGGCCATCCGCGAGGGTAAGCCCGTAGAACTGGAAGTAGGTGATACCAAGGTAACTGTTGGTGTTGACCTCCGCCAGAACTCCGGTTTCAAGTCCATCGATGGTGACATGGGCGAGTGGAAGCGTCAGCAGGAAATCAAGTGGGACATGGCCAATCCAGGAGCGATGGGCTACTGGCAGACCGACGAGAACCGTTGGGAGTTCAAGCAGACTCAGGAGAAATACAAAGCCCCGGAGTCGAAGAAAGACGAAAAATCCAAAACCATCAAGGAGGAAGCCCGACAGACCATCCACTTCGGAATGTAATAGGTAAAGGTAAAAAGGTAAAAGAGTAAAAAGGTTAGAAGGATAACAAAACTGTAAAACAACTCAATGGATTTCTTGTCATAAGAAGCTATGAAAAACACGAGACCTTATATCTGGTACTATGGAAACACATTTTTGGTTTAGGTAAAACGATTAAGAAGCATGGATAACAATAAAGAGAAGACTTACGAAGAGCTGGTACAGCTCAAAGAACAGGGAGAAATTGGTTGGCGCGAGTTTATCCGTCAGCAATCGGAGATGGAGAATGACTACTATGACTGGTGCGTGGAAAACGACCTCGACATGAATGAGGAAACGGCAGAAGCCTTTGTCACGCTCACCGAGGAACACGTAGTGGCATAGTAGCAGGACTCAAAACTAAAAAACAGCAAGTAAAGAATACACTATGGAAGATAACAAGGATAACAGTGTAAAAGAGACTGAGCAAAAACCCCAGGAGCATGCTGAGGGTAAGAATGGCGGTAAGACGATGGCCGAAAAAGCCATCGACCGCTTCGCTCAGATGATGGTCACGCGACTGGAGGAGATGAAAGGCCAGCAGTGGGAAAAAGGCTGGATTGACGGCGGTGGCAGAACACAGGGCTTGCCCCAGAACCTCTCTGGTCGCAGATATTCTGGACATAATGACTTCTTCCTCCAGCTCCATACCGCCATGAAAGGCTATGACGTTCCTGTCTATGCCACCTATAAGCAGCTGAAGGATGCTGGAGCCACCATCGGCAAAGGCGAGAAAGCTATGCCCGTCATCTATTGGAATATCACCCACAGGGATGAGAACGGCCATAAGGTCAGCGACGAAGCCTACGATGCCATGACCAAGGCAGAGCAGGAGAAGATCAAGACTGTTCCTGTGCTGATGGGCTACTATGTCTGGAACCTTCAGCAGACCAATTTTGCGGAAGTGAAGCCAGAGAAGTTCGCCAAGCTACAGGAACAGTTCAAGGCACCAGAGATGAAGGACACTAAGGGTATGTTTGAGTCCAAGGAGTTCGACCAGATGATAGACAAGCAGGCGTGGGTCTGCAAGATCAATACCGTTGAAGGTGCTGGTGCCTTTTACAGTCAGTCGAAGGACGAGATTACCGTTCCGATGAAGGCCCAGTTCAATATCCACGACACCCCTGAGGAAGTCTATAAGGACGGTATGGAGTACTACAGCTCCATCGTTCACGAGATGGCACACTCGACAGGTGTAGAAAAGCGACTTGGCCGTGATATGGAAGGCCATTTCGGTGATCCTAAATACGCCAAGGAAGAGCTTGTTGCCGAGCTGACCGCTGCCATGGTCGGTAATACCATGGGCTTTGACAAGAGAATCCTCGACAACAATGCCAAGTATGTGGACGGCTGGATGGACACCCTGAAGAAAGAGCCAAGGTTTATCCTCAGTGTGATGGCCGATGTCAACAAAGCCTCGAAGATGATTCTAGACCACGTGGATGCCCAGCGTCTGGAGATGGGCATGACCACCCTCCAACCGAAGGAGGAATTTGCCACCGAAAAGACCAAGGATGAAAAGGTCGCAGAGGACACCCAAATAGAGATGGCCGCAGAACCCCTTGCCAAGCCTAAGACCAAGGCGGAGGAGAAGGCTGAGATTGCCAAGGAAACAGCAGCAGTCTTTAAGGACTTGAAGGAAAAGCATCCCGATGCCCTCCTGTTGATGCGCAAGGGCGACTTCTATGAAGCCTTTGATGAAGATGCCAAGAAGGTAGCCAAGTCAACTGGCTTGAAGGAGCAGCATATCATCAAGGAGGGCTTTTCTTCCAAAGAAGACGAGAAAAGCGTTTCCTATGTCAACTTCAAGAATACCAGCCTTGATAAGTACCTGCCCAAGCTCGTCCGTGACGGTCATCGTGTGGCTATCTGCGACAGTCTGGAGGATATGGCCAAGCAGCGACTGGATGAGAAGACTGAGAAGAAGAAAACTCTGACGCAGGCAAATGCCGCAGATCAACAGCAGACAGCACCAAAAGCCCAAACTGTTCCTTTGGACCAGTTCAACAAACTGGAAACTGCGGACGGCAAGAAGATTGACCACTTTGCCGTGTTCAAGATGAAGAGCGGAAACTATGGCGTAAGGGCTATGGTAGATGGTCAGCAGTTGTCTGTCAAGTCCTTGAACAAAGAAGACCGAAACGCCTTCTTCGAGCATACGACCACCAAGGCAGCCTTGGTACAGAAGTACTACGGCAAGGAACTCTCCCAGCCGAAGTCAGAAGAGCGTAGCAGGTCAAGAGCCGTGTAACTCCAAAATAGAAAAAGCGAGTATGTTTGAAGACTATAAGACGTTTAAGGAAAAGGTCGGTGTAGATGATGTCGCAGCCTATCTCGGCTATAAGCTTGACAGAAAGGCCGGAGTAGGGAAGTTCGTCGAGTATAACATCCGCGATGGCCGTGGTCATAAGATAGACTCCATTGTCATCAGTCATCCGAGCGACAAGTCCAGCCAGACCTATTTTCACAGGAACGGAAGTGGTGGCGGTGATGCCATCAGTCTGATCAAGGAGCATATCAATGAGTTTTGCGTGACGGGGAGCAGTGAACAGGAAAAGCTGCAAGCCGTCATGGCAAAGCTCACCAGTGATAATAGCTTCATAGTCAAGGCTGAGGACAGATATAAAGAGCTGAAGCCGCAGACCTTTGATATTAAGCGGTTCCTGATGGAGTCAGCCGCAGAGCACTTTGATGCTGTGATGTCGTTCTTCAGAGGACGTGGTATCGACGAGGAAACGCTCACGACGTTTCTCCCATTTATCATGCGAGTGACCGATACCGAGGCCCAGTATAAGTATAAGGACTTGGCTTTTCCCTATACCAGACCAGGTAACGAGAAGATAGAAGGTTTTGAGCTGAGAGGCTATAACAATTTTCGTCAGAAGGCACCCGGCACAAACAGTTCGAGTGCAGCATGGATTGCCGACTTTACGAAGGAACAACCCGATAATGCCAGGAATGTCTATTTCTTCGAGAGTGGCTATGATGCCATGGCATTCTATCAGGTGAACAAGTCTAGACTGAACCTCGAAACCTCCGTGTTTGTCTCTACGGGCGGCACCTTTTCGAGTCAGCAGGTTAAGGGTATTACCGACTACTATCCACAGGCACGTTACTGGGATTGTTTTGACAATGACATGCCCGGCATCCTCTATGGTATTAGGATGGAATCACTTTTGAGTGGCCAGTTCATCAATATAGTCACTACAGATGATACCGTTATCTTCCAGAAGGGAACGGATGAGCTGCGACTGAAGAAAGATGAAGTCACGCTGAACAAGGTACGGGAAAAGCTGGGGATGGACAGACATGTGTATGTATGGAAAGCACCCAAGGCATTCAAGGACTGGAACGACGTAACGATGAACAGACCTATGAAGGACTTGCCCGTCAAAACCAAGTACCAGCGAAATGAGAACCTAAGAGAGAAAAGGAGAAAGAGCACAGTATGAGAATAAGAATACGATATGTACTGACAATGATGCTAATGACGGTGACACTTTCGAGCCATGCCCAGCAGACTGACCCAGCCTTGGCGGCTGCGGTGGCAGCTCAGACCGTTACTTTGAGTACACTCTTTGATGCGAGAAAGAGTACCCAGCAGAAGATTCTGACTGCCACAGGTATTGAGGAGGTGCAGCTCAAACAGCTCCACGATATCGAGAAGAAGGTGTTGGACTATATGGCCAACGTTACAGGACTGATGCAGAACCTCTATCAGGTGAAGCGCACGACAGAGCTGGTCACGGTGGAGATACCAAGGAACATCAGTGCCGTCAGTAAAGCCACCAAAGGGCATCTGAAAGGAACGGCCATCGCCTTGGCAGTATCTGATGAGATCAAGAGTGTTTATACTGAGATTGGCAGTCTGTCTGCTCTATGCACTTCATTAGTGAAGACCAAGACCGTTGACGGCAATAAGGTGAACCTCCTGAATGCCGCTGAACGCTACTGGCTTTGCGAGAAGATTGTATCATCATTAGAGGATATTAACTCAGCACTCTATATCCTCTCCTGGCAGATACAGTATCTGTCTTGGGAAGACCTCTGGCGAGGACTCGATCCAGATACGTGGGCAAACTATATGCAGGGTAAGTGGATGGCCGAGTCCTGTATCAGGGACTGGGATGACCTGCTTAAGTAAGTGAGAATAAACAAAAGATAAAACACACTTTAATCACAAAAAGGTAAAAAGAGAAATGGAAAACACAAAATCAATCGGCATCTGTCCGATATGCGGACGGGGCCACATTACAGAACACCCTTTCGGATGGGCGTGTGACAATTCATCAAAGAACGCTGACGGCACTTGGTACAACTGTAAGTTCGTCGTATTCCGTCAGTATCATGGAGCTAATATCACTGAGGAAGACGTGAAGACGTTGCTAGAAACAGGTGAGACTGGCGAACTCCAGATGTGCAACAAGGAAGGTAAGCCCTTTACGGGCAAGCTTGTCATCAAAGACGGAAAGGTGCAGCTGGCATTTCCTCCCCGTTATCTGGAAGGACGTTGCCCTGTCTGTGGAGGACGAATCAAGGTGACAGGCAAGGGCTATGCCTGTGAGAACTTCTTCAAGAAGGATGACGGCCACTGCAACTTCTTTATCGGTAGCACCATCTGTAACCGAGTCATCACAGAACAGGAGGCCGAGAACTTCCTCGCAGGTAAGAAACAGATCCTTGACGGTTTCTGTTCCAAGGCTGGCAAGCACTTCTCTTCTTTGCTCTCTACAACAGTAGAGGGAAAGGTGATGCTGAACTCCACCATCTGCCAGTGTCCGCAATGTGGCGGTGAGATACGAGTCGGGCCACGAGCCTATAACTGTTCCAACTACAGCAATGAAGACGTAAAGTGTCAGTTCTCCGTCTGGCGAACCATTGACGGCCATGAGGTGACACCCGACGAGGTCAAGCAGCTCTGTGACAAGGGCGAGACCGACGAGGTCATTCACTTCTACCGTAAGGACGGAAGCCAGTTTGATAAAAAGCTGAAGCTGGATGACGGGAAGGTTATTCTGGCGTAAGAAAATACAAGTAAAACCATATCATAACAAACAAAAAAGCAAAATGAAAATCACAAAGTTTATTCCATTCATGATGCTCTCAGTGTTGCTGCTGGCATCCTGTCAGAGCCGTGAGAGTAAGATTAACAAGTTAGTCACTAGTCATCTGGAGCAGTCGCTCGACAATCCCCAGGACTTGATGGTACAGGAGATTGCAGAGCCAGACTCTGCCTTTGGGCTGAACTACTTTACTGAGAAGGAGCAGGCCTATCTGCTTGGTACTGTTACGAACGTCACCAAGGTCCTGATGGAGCGCACGGCCTATATGACCAAGCCCGACTTGGATGATGCCTACACCATGACCCTTGCAGACTTGGAGATGCGTATGTCCACAGGCCTCTTTTCAGGAATGCTTGGTGACGGCAAGAAAGGACAGTGGTCAGGCTGGAAGTCCAAAGTGACCTATACCTGCAAGAGCAAGTACGGCTGTAAGTACAAGGCACAGCGTTGGTATTTTTTGGATAAGGACTGTCAGACCGTTATCCGTTGCTTTGATGTTCCCATTGTCAGCGCAGGTAAGGCAGACAAGGCAGGAAAGGACAAACGCACGAAGTCCGATGGTAAGGCCAAGCAGGGTAATCCTGCCAGTAAGATCATATTATCGAAAGTGAAGTAAGAGTAAAGAACCCATAAAAACAGCAGAAAACAATGAAAAGCACGATTAACAAGTACTTTGAGGTCAAAGTAAAAATGCAGAAGACCCAAGAGGACGGCACTCAGAAGAAGGTCACAGAACAGTACGTTGTAGAAGCCGCTACCTTCGGCGAGGCAGAGCGTCGTATCACAGAATGCCTGAAACCCTATATCGAGGGTGAGTTTGATGTGACCGACATCAAGATAGCAGGCTATAGTCAGATTGTGGGTGGCGATGAGAATGCCGACAAGTTCTTCAAGGCCAAGGTGACCTTTGTCGCTCTTGACGAGACCACAGGCAAGGAGAAGAAGACCTCTGAGCTGTATCTGGTGCAGTCAGAGACGCTGGAGTCGGCTGAGTCTGACGTGAAGAACTACCTGAATGATGGTAATACCACCATCAGTAGTATCGCTGAGACCGTCATCCTTGATGTGTTCACGCTGTACTAAGACGAATGAAAGTAGTATTAGCAGAGAAGCCCAGCGTAGCGCAGAGCATTGCCCGAATCGTAGGAGCCACCCAGAAGAAGGATGGCTTCTACGAGGGCAACGGCTGGCAGGTGACCTACGCCTTTGGTCATCTGATACAGTTGGCGATGCCTGAGAACTATGGCTATAACAGTTGGTCGAAGGGTAACCTTCCGATGCTTCCCAAGGAGTTTATTATGATTCCACGTCAGAAGAAAGAAGGTAAGACCTATAGGAATGATCCTGGTGTGATGAAGCAGCTCAAAATCATCAAGCGCCTCTTTGAACAGGCCGATACAATTATTGGAGCCACCGATAGTGCACGAGAGGGTGAAGCCATCCTTCGCTATATAGTGAACTATCTCGACATCCAGAAACCTATTATGCGATTGTGGATCAACAGTCTGACTGATGCCGCTATCAGAGATGGACTGGCCAATCTGCAGCCTGATAGCAACTATGATAACCTCTTTCTTGCAGCCAAGGCACGAAGTGAAGCCGACTGGCTTGTAGGCATGAATGCCACACAGGCCTGTAGCATCACAGGAAAGTCACTCTATTCCATTGGTAGGGTTCAGACACCAACACTGGTGATGATTGTTGAGCGATACCTGCAGAACAGAGATTTTAAGAGTGTACCGTTCTGGCAGGTAGCCCTGAACACTACTGACGGTGTGAAACTGACAAGTGCCGGTAAGTGTGATGAGAAAGCGGAGGCAGAGCGAGCCTATAACACAGTGAGCAAAGCCCGTAGCGGAAAGGTTATCAAGGCAGAGAAGAAGCAGAAGACAGAACTGCCTCCATTGCTGTTCAGCCTGACAGACTTACAAAAGACTGCCAACTCCAAGTATGGCTATTCAGCAGATAAGACCCTGAACATCGCCCAGAGTCTCTATGAGAAACAGCTCATTTCCTATCCAAGAACAGGATCGAGTTACATTCCCTACGATGTATATGACACGATTCCTGGATTGTTGCAGAATCCAGTCTTTGACAAGTTCAGAGAATGTGTAAAAGCCATCGAGAAACCATCAAAGTGTAGCGTCGATGCGAGTAAGATAGAAGACCACCATGCCTTGCTTGTAACTGGCGTGAATCCCAAGACCAAGGATATTAAACCCGACGAGCAGGTCATCTATGACATGATACTCGGCAGGATGGTGGAAGCCTTTTCAAGACCATGTGAGAAACTCGTTTCGAACTATACTGTGGATGCAGGAGGTTATCTCTTTACGGTATCGAGCACCATTATCCTTGAAAAAGGATGGCGTGCAGTTTATGGCACAGAAGACAAGGAACGTCCTAACATTCCTGTGTGGCGACAAGGTGAGACAGTCTGCTTTATTGGTGCAGAGCTGCAGCAAGGACAGAGCAAGCCCAAGCCGCTGCATACTGAAGGTACACTGCTGTCCGCTATGGAAACCTGTGGTAAGGATATTGATGACGAAGCACAGCGAGAGGCCATTAAAGACCATGGCATCGGTACACCAGCTACCAGGGCCAGTATCATCGAAACCCTTGTTGCCCGTAACTATGTTGTCAGGGAGAAGAAGTCGCTTGTACCAACGGCTAAAGGTATGGAAATCTACAAGATTGTCAAGGATATGGATATTGCCAATGCAAGTCTGACGGGACAATGGGAAGCAAAGCTTGCTGCCATCGAGCGAGGCAAGATGAGTGTGGACGATTTCAACGGTGACATCGTGGAATACACCAAACATGTAACTGATGAGTTCCTTAACTCTGGACTGAAGCCCATACTGACAGGCAAGCAGACCGAAATTGAATGCCCGTTGTGTCATCAGGGACATATCCGCTTCTTCGATAAGGTGGCCAACTGTTCCAACGAAGGCTGCAACTTCCATATCTTCCGTGCTATCCTGGGAAAGAAACTGACCAATAGTGAACTGATTGACTTGATTATCAAAGGCCAGACTCGTGAGCTGTCGGGATTCCATTGTAAGGATGGTAAGCCTTTCAAGGCACGACTCAGAAGAGACGATAAGGGAGGCATATCCTTCGTATTCAATCAGAAAAAATAAATATCAATAAATAACCCATTCAAATAGAACAAAATGAAAAATACAAAAGTAACAAACGTATTCAATGAACTTAGCAGTAAGGAGTTCGGTAAGGTAAGAGTAGTAAACAACGAGAAGACAGGTGATGGCTATGTCAGTGCCGATGACCTGTGTCGCATTCTGGAATTGTCAGCAAAGGATGTGTTTCCGAAACTCTCCAACCATCTCTATACAGTCATCTTAGAAGATGGCGGTGAAAAGCAGCGGAAGATGCCCTTCGTAGATGAGAGTGGACTCTACATGATGTACCTGCTGAGCAAGATGAAGGATGCTATCCGTTTTCAGGACTGGCTACATGAGGAGTTCTTGCAAGCCCTTTATGGACAGAGAAAGGCTCTTGCCGGGCTGAAGAAGGATGCTAAACTGGTCGCCGAGCCAAACCTGCAGCTTCAGGCTTTGCGTTATATGGCCACTGCCAAGAATGTGGAGAAGTCGGGTCATTTCAAAGTAGGGAAGAATATCCCCGATTTGACCATGGCCCATCTGAGAGGCTGGTGGTATAATCCTAACGATAAGTCAACGTTTATGCTTCAGTTCAACTGCAAGACCGATTGCTATATCTATGAGAATCTCAGGATGAATGTCTATCTGAAGAAGCAGGAGGATGGCAACACGGAAGCCTGTGACATGCTCATCCGATTCCTTGACCTCGACGATGACAACCTTGAAATGATGTCCTATGACACATGGCTGCCAGAGTTCGCGGTTACTGACAATATCATTCTCGACTATCTTTTGGAGGAGATAACCCTTGATGATGATTATCTGGAGCCAGAGAATATTGATGTTCTGGTAATTCTGAACAGCATCGTGTCATTCCATCGTTCTAGACGATTGTAGGAGCTGGTGTGTAAATGAAAAAGGCAGGGAGTCGATGGTGATTCTCTGCCTTTTAGCATGTCAGAACTCTGACTGTTTTTGATACGTTTGTATAGCTTTGGTTACCCTCTTCTCGAATTGATCACGGCGAAGAGTACCAATCTTTCCAAAGTGCTTATCAAGCACTTCTTCTGAACTGAATATTTTAAAAGTTCCTATCTGTTCCATATTGGTTCATTCTCCCAACCACGTGGAAACCCCATTGCTCCAGTATCAATATTTGGATAGTTTGCTAACAGTGCATCTATTTTTGCTTTCATATCATTCTCTGGTGATATGATATTAAGGAAGTATTTGATAATACAAAGGTTGAAATAGATGCGGAGAGGATCTGTAGGCAATGTAATCCAGTAGCCTGTCATGCGGTTAGGAAGCATGGGACGGATGGTGTTTTGCTTGTTCCAAACTCGTGCATGGTGACAGCATGAGTTTCGAGTAAGAGTTACGATAGTTAGCCATGACTCAAAGGGAGATACCTGTAAACCAAACTTCTGGGCTATGCGTTTCTTGATTCGAGGAACCTTAATGTTGCTGTAGATGTTGGTGAGGATGCCAAAAGGCAATACCTCTGCCATGATCCAAGCAGGGGGATAATCATCAGAATATGCCAGTTTAAAATGGGCAATAAATTCTTCCCTTGAACGACGCAATTCTGCATCTATAAGCTCCATCGTGTGACGGAACTTAGTTGCATCGATAAAATTGTTGCGGTCTGTCATCCAGAATGGATTACCTGTTATTTCGCTGCCAATGTTTACAATGGCACTGCGTACAGCTACCTCAATCTTTTCAATCTCGTTGAAAATGAGAAGGCGCAGTTTCTTGTCGAAACGATAGAGCATCATCACCTGATCGAATGAAGTGTTGGGCTTATATCGATGCTGATCCTTGGGCATCTGTAATAGGGGATACATATAGGCAGATAAGCGATAGTAGCCTATAAAATCGAGGTATCGCTCAGCTTTATTGGTGTCGGCTATTGTCAGACCACGCGACTGTAGCAAAATGACCAGGTCATGTGCGCTGGTGTATGATTTCGGAAATGGGATTCTGTTACTCATTGTATAAAAAAAGAACGACCCGCACATTTGAGCATCGTTGAGAGGCTTGGCGGGTTCTAGTGGGTGCAAAGGTAGATATTTTATTTCAAACTACCAAATATTTTCCCTACTTTCTTGCTTTTTTTCCTTGTTCTTTCTATAGAACGCTTAACATACCGCCCTTATTAATTCAAAAAACTCGCATTTATGAGAGTTGCACCCGTCTTGACGATGTGGTACAGATTGATTGCGAGACAGATTGGCAGGGCTATGATGCCGATGGCCAAAGATATGGCAAGTTTGATGACCATGTAGATTAGCATTGTCAGGCAACCACCGATGCAAATCATATTGTTCATGAAGCCAGATAGAACGGACAGCCCACAGAAAAGAGCTGCCATGATGTAACCGTCAAAGATGCGTCCATCCGGCACATTGTCGAATACCAGATTGAGCTTATACCCTATGGCGAAGAGTACACAATAAAGTGCCAAGCGTACAAAAGCCTCACGGAAAGCCCTTGCCTCGTTGTAGCTACTGAATACCAGGGAAAGGAAGTTCCCCATTCTCTTGAAAATCGTTGTGTTCGTTGTCATCATCATAGTCGTAAATGTCTTATTTGAAATTGATAAATCTGAACTGAGCCTTATCCCTTTTGTGGAGTATCTATCTCCATCTGGGTGCAGCCAGGACACATTAGCGTGCCTCACCAGAATTGGGCATGTAATGTGTCTGGCCTGTCGCCCGATGGAAGATTCTACCTATCAAAGAATACCGCCCTTGTCCTTCTGCATGTGCTGGATCTGTTCCTTGTTGCGCTCGATAAAGGTTCTGCATACCGCATTGAGGATGTTGCCGAAGTTGAACTGTCGGCAGTTGATGCGGATAATGTCCAAGGCCCGCTTGATTTCTGGGTTCAGTACAACGGTAATCCTGTTCTCGTCGGGATTATCGTTGTAGAACTCAGCATATCTGATCATCATGTCCCACTCGCCAGAGCCTGCCTCGATGACAGGTTGCGCACTTTGCTTGCCTCTCCGTGCTCTTGCGACTTTGGGCTTTTGTGGAGTCGTATCTACAGGTGCGACCTCAGAACTTTCATTCTGAACGATTTCATCACGTTCAGCATCAGAAGCGGTTGCCTCTGCTGTCGTAACCTCCTTCTCTTCCGATACCGTAGGAATCGGATCATTCTGTGCATCCATGAATGCGCCCAGAGAATCCAGATTAAGGATGTCGGGCTGCTGAATTAACTTGTTTGCTGCCATAATTATTCCAGTTTTTGAAGTTCATTGTAAATCATGTCGAAGGCAGGTGCAACGCAC
>R26__coassemble_465_pt1 | contig 25266 bp, 10 predicted proteins | sample R26__metabat2_low_PE_037 | metagenome-assembled genome bin R26
CTGAAAAAGCTACGATTACCACCGCGTTAGCGGTTTAGTTCAATCCCAGTTTGTCGAACTAAAAGATAACCCACCGAAGAAGTGTTTATCCTCTTCGGTGGGTTTGTTCTGTTAAAATACTTCCTTATCGCCACGAGACAATGAACCGTGCCTGTTCAGAATATGGCAAGTAAATGAAAACAAGGCAGCATTATGTGATGATCGATGAGGTTTTAGTTTAAAGACGGCAGAAAGAAATCCGCAGGAGAGGAATGCATCTCCTGCGGATGTTTTATATCTGAAATTACTTCTTGATGGCTTTCTTGACGTTCTCAAACTCGGCAACGATTTCCTGTTCGGGAGCCTTGGTTACAAGGCTGACGACGATGGTAACGACCAGACCGAGGATGAATGCGGGCAGCAGCTCATAGATATCGAGGACGCTGCCTGCAAATGCGGTACGGATGACGAACTTCCAGAAGAAGACCATTGCGCCGCCTGCGACCATGCCGGCGATTGCGCCGTATTTATTGGTACGCTTCCAGAACAGAGCGCACAGGATGATCGGACCGAATGCAGCGCCGAAGCCTGCCCATGCGAAGGAAACGATACGGAAGACGGAGCTGCTCGGGTCGCGGGCAAGGAAGACCGCAATCAGGGAAATCACGATAACGGAAATACGGGCGAGCAGGACGGATTTTTTCTGGCTCAGCTTAACACCGAAGGTTTCCTGAACAAGGTTCTGAGAAACGGAGGATGCAGCTGCAAGCAGCTGAGAGTCAGCAGTGGACATGGTCGATGCCAGAATACCTGCGAGGATGATGCCGCCTGCAAACGCTGCGACCCAACCAAAGCCGCTGAGGTGCTTTGCGATGTCAACGATGATGGTTTCTGCAGCAGATGCGCTTTCATATGCGGGCAGAATGCCGTTCTTCATCAGAGAGTAGCCGATGACGCCGATCATGATGGAAACGCCCATGGAAATGACGACCCAGACGCTTGCAACGCGGCGGGAGGTCTTGAGCTTGTTTTCGTCCTTGATTGCCATGAAGCGGAGCAGGATGTGCGGCATACCGAAGTAGCCGAGACCCCATGCAAGGGTGGAGGCAACGGGAAGTGCGCCGTAGCTCATGGCGCTGCCGCTGACAACATCATAGCCCTTGAACAGATCGGTAAAGCCTTCCAGACCTGCAACATTGGCAAAGACCTTATCAAAGCCGTTTACAATGCCTTCGCCGAAGCCGACAACAACGAACAGCGCGATCGTCATAACGATGGACTGCAGGAAGTCGGTGGTGGAAGCGGCGAAGAAACCGCCGATGGCGCAGTAGATAATGATAACTGCGGCGCTGAGCAGCATTGCAAGCATATAGTCCATGCCGAACAGGGAGGAGAACAGCTTGCCGCAGGCCGCAAAGCCGGAAGCGGTGTAGGGAATGAAGAATACGATGATAAAGAGTGCGGCGATGGTGGTGAGGATGTGCTTCTTATCGCCGAAGCGCTTGCTGAAAAAGTCCGGAATCGTATAGGCGTCAATTCTCTGACTGTAGACACGCAGGCGTTTTGCAACGATCAGCCAGTTGAGGTAGGTGCCGATGGCAAGACCGATTGCCGTCCAGCTTGCTTCTGCAAGACCGCCCATCATGGCAACGGCAGGAAGTCCCATCAGCAGCCAGCCGCTCATATCGGAGGCTTCTGCGCTCATTGCGGTGACTAACGGGCTGAGGGAACGGCCTCCGAGGAAGAATCCGCTGGAGGAGGTAGCTTTGTCGGCAGATTTGATGCCGATTGCGAGCATGATGATCATATAGATCACGATCGCTGAAAGAATGATCCAAAGTGAAGTTGTCATATGTATTACTCTCCAAAAAAAATTACATTTCACTATAGCATAAATATCCAAAAATAGCAATAGATTTTGCGATTTAATTTGAAAAAGTGCGGTGTTTCGTGTGTAAATTCCGTATTCCTGTCATTCTGAGGGAGTGGAACGGCGGAAGAATCGCTTCTGCTAAGATTCTTCGTCGCACTTCGTGCTCCTCAGAATGACAAGAAGGGAAATTTGTGTTGGAAATGTCAGACAGAGGCGGAGCAGATTTCTACTCCGCCTTTAAATCATCTGTGGAGGGATTGTCAATGAGCCTGCCGTTTTCGGAAAAGCGGGAGCCGTGGCAGGCGCAGTCCCAAGTTCTCTCTGCGGCGTTCCATTTAAGCGCACAGCCCAGATGCGGACAGCGCTTTTTCGTCGGCGTCAGCAGATTTGTCACCGCCTCAAAACCGTTGATCGCAAGCTGCGGACGCAGGATGCTTCTCGACGGAGAAAACACTTCGGCATACGGATTGTCCTTTCCCAGAATCAGGTCGCGCAGAAGCATGGCGGCGACCATTGAGGAGGTCATGCCCCATTTGTTAAAGCCGGTCGCAACGTACAGGTCGGGTGTGCGTGCGCTGTAGCTGCCGATATAGGGAATATCATCCAGCGTCATGCAATCCTGCGTTGCCCAACGGTATTGAATCTGCGCACGCGGATATTCCCGCGCGGAAAAATCCTCGAGCTTGCGCCATGCTTCGCTTTTCTTCCCTGTGCGGTGACTCCCGCCGCCGAGCAGAAGAAGATCGCCGTAATTGCGGAAGGATATGCCGGAGGAATCCGCATCAGCGTACATACCGAAGACATCCGGCGCATCGGAAAGAGCAATAACGTACGAGCGTTCCTGATACATTTTAATAAAATAGCTGCCGTGCTTGTTCAAAATGGGGAAATGTGTTGCGACAATGATTTTTTTCGCCATAATTCTTCCGTTTTCGGTCACTGCCGTTGTACCGATCAGCTCGCGCACCTTCGTCTGTTCATAGACACGAAGTGTTCCGGCAATGGCTGAAATAAACTTGAGCGGATGAAATTGCGCCTGATCGGGGAACTGCACCGCTCCTGCGGCTGCAATGGGCAAGGGCAGAAGCTCCGTCCCTTTTGCCGGGAAGCCGAGCTTTTGCAGCGCGGAAACCTCGGCTTCGATTTTGCCCGGATTGTCAAGAGAATAAATATAGGAGTCTTTGCTTTCAAAATCGCAGTCGATTTTTCGACACAGCTTGCGGTATTCATCTAAAGCGGACGCATTGGCATCCAGATACCGCTTCGTTTTTTCCTCACCAAAGCGGCGCAGCATTTTATCATAAATCAGACCGTGCTGGCAGGTGATCTTCGCCGTCGTGTTTTTCGTAATGCCGCTGCAGATGCGTTTGGCTTCGACCAGCGCATAGTCGATTCCGGCAAGCTGCAGCTGATATGCGCACAGAATCCCTGCCATACCGCCGCCGATGATCAGCACATCAACGTTAATATCATGTTTTAATGTGCCGAATCCCGGCAACACGGCCGTATTGGACCATACAGATTTATTCTGCTTCATGCATTTTCTCCCAAAGTATTTTATTAGAACAGGCTTAGGTTTCCACATTCGAAAGAAAATATACAGGAAGAATGATGTAGAGATAAATTGAAACGATGGTAGAAAATAGGAAAAAGGACTTGCAATAATAAGAATCCATGATATAATATATGGGTCAAAGCATTTTGTGTGTGATACACACAAATAGTTTTTGATGAAAATATGGAGGAAAATGTATGAAACGCTTTGTAGTCGTCATCCTTGCAATTGCAATGATGGCATCCATTCTTCTGCTGCCGGCATCGGCTGCAGATAAGTTCACCGATATCGACCGCCATTGGGCAAAGGATATCATCAACGACTGGGCTGATCGCGATGTCGTTCATGGCTATGGTGACAACACCTACCGCCCGGACAACAGCATCACCCGCGCTGAGTTCGCAACCGTTATTAAGAACCTGCTGGCTCTGACCGACAAGGCTGAAATCAGCTATCCCGATGTCAAGACCACTGACTGGTTCTATGATGCAGTTGCATGCCTCGCTGAAGAAGAAATCATGCTCGGCGATAACGGCAAATTCCGTCCGAACGATTGCATCACCCGTGAAGAAGCTTTCACCGCTTACGCTCGTATGCTTGCAATCGGCGAAGACAAGGATCCGGATCTGTCCAAGTTTGCTGACGGCAACACCGTTTCCGACTGGGCTGTTAAGGCAATGAGCATCCTCACCAAGAAGGGCATCGTTGTTGGCCGTGAAGGCAACAAGCTCTTCCCGAAGGAAAACATCACCCGTGCTGAAGTACTGGCTCTGCTGACCCAGACTGCTGGCAAGGATCACATCCACTACTTCGTTGCAAAAGACGGCTCCTGCTCCATCTGCCGTGCAACCAAGGATGAGGCCCTGAAGGTCTTCCTGGCTGTTTCTTCCAACGACGCAACTGTCGACATGAACGTCTACAATGACTACACTGCAGTCGTTACCGTTCCCCGCAAGGAAGTTGATGCTTCCAATGTTAAGATCGAAGCTACCATGCAGAATGTTGCAAGTCTCGGTGTTGGCGAAAAGCGTCATCATGAGATCGTTGTTGCAAACACCGGCATGACCGGCACTCCCGACCTCGGCACTTGGCTGAGCAACGCATTCGGCTTCGGCACCGGTTATGTTAAGGCTACCATCGATGGCAAGGAATGCGAATACAGAATTATGGGCAGCGGCTCCGAAGATCTGGCTGTTCTGACTGCTACTTCCTTCACCGATATTCCTCAGACCCGTGAAGCATGGCATGCTCTGACTGCTCATGTCTCCACCGAGACCCAGACAGCTGACGACAGCTACATCCTCATCAAGAACGGCTCCTATCTGCAGATCGCAGAAGAGAAGCTCTGCTTCGAGACCGAAAACGATCTTAAGCTGGACAACTTCAACGACATTTCTGCTCTCAAGCAGAACATCCGCGACAACGTCAAGCTCGAGGCTGTTGAGGCTGACGGCGAATGGCAGATCGTTGCTGAACTGAAGGCTGGCACTGCTCTGGCAGTTGGCTCCAGCATTGCTGTTCTGCAGGACGACGCTACCATTAAGCTCAAGGGTCTTGATTCCAAGACTCTTGATACCATCCTTTCCGAGCTCAGAGATGCTGAATCCACCTATGAGATGGCTTCCATCCTGGTCAAGGCTATCAACGAGGTTATCGGCGCTGTCGATGGCACCACTGCAGAAGCTCCTGTAGTTGTTGAGATTGCTTTCGCTGCAAAGCCGAAATAATTTAGTTGTTACAATATCCGAACGTGCGTTTTAACGCATAGCGGATCCTACAACCTGAAATGTAAAACAGGGCAAGGGGATCGACCCCTTGCCTTGTTTTATAAATAATCGTAAAAAAATATCAAAGAAAGGAAAGACGAATATGCGAAAGCTGTCTGGCAGAGCACTGTCACTCCTGCTTGTGCTTTGCATGATTGTTTCTGTACTGCCGGTTATGTCATTCGCGGCCTCACAGACAACTCTTAGCAGCACAGACCTTAATCTTCAATCCAGCGTATATCCGCATCCCTTCTCGACAGATGGCCGTGCCACCCTCAGCTGGCCGGATCTGTCGGGTGAAAACAATGTCTACCAGTCCTACTGGCAGGTCGAAGACTACTATGATGAGTCTTTTGATAATGCCACACCGGAAGCCTGGGCAGTAAACGGCAGAGATGCTTCTCATCCGAATGCATTTGTTGCAACAAACAGCGCTCCGTGTGATGATGCGCTTGATACAGACGATCCGAATTACTACCTCTATACCTATTCCTATTCCTGCATGAGTTACGAATTCATGGGAGACGCAACACTCAGCTTTGACTGGCGTGCCTCCTGTGAGGATTTCGACCCCGAAGGCTACAGCACGGAAGACCCTAATACCTGTCTCTGGGACTCCTTTGTAGTTGCTATTGACGGCGTGGTCGTTATCCAGACCGGCGGCGAGTCCGGTTGGCAGCACTTTGACGAATATGCAATCACCGGTGAGTCGACGGATTCACATACGGTTGCATGGATGTACACGAAGGATGCCGGCTATGGCCAGCATGAAGACTGTGCATTTGTTGACAACATCGTTCTTACAGTAGATAACTCGGTTAAGCTTACTGCAGACGAGCTTAATCTGCAGTCTGATCTGATTCCGCATCCGTTCTCTGTTGCCGGTGAAGCCATGCTGACCTGGGACGATACGGATGATGTGATGGATACCTACAGCCAGAGTGAGTGGGCGCGTGAAGAATATGCCTCCTACTATGAAGACTATGAGGGTAAAACTGCGTATGCATGGGAGCAGGTCAATTATGATGCCGCCCATCCGACAGCGCTGAAATCCACCAATACGGAAGAGGATGTCTATACTACATATTCTGCGATGTCCTATACCTTCTCCGGTCCGACAACCTTGAGCTTTGACTATCTGCTTGCGTTTGAGACCTGTGCTGATGAGACCAATACGGCCTACGATACGCTCGAGCTGATCGTTGATAACCGTGTTGTTATGCAGAAGGCTGAATTGCTTGATGACGTCCCCGCATGGAAGACCTTTAGTTATGAGATTACCGGAGACGGTGAGCATAATGTTATCTGGGTATTCAACCGCGACTTCTTTGATTCCGGTACCGAGGTCTATGACCGCGCAGCCTATGTGGATAATATTACCGTTGAAGTTTCCGGCAGCTGTGATCTGAGCAGTGCAAAGCTGACATACAAAGAGAACGGCGTTGACAAGGTGCTTACTGCTAACGGCGGCAATTTGAGCTATGCTGCCGGTACGGTTTCTGATCTTTGCGTTCATTTTGACGATGACGGTGAGACAATCTATACGCTGAAGGTTGACGGTGTAGAAGTGACACCGGTCAACGGCGTTTATGCGATTGCAGATGCCGGAAAGGCGCATTCTATCAATATTATTGCGATGCGTCCGGGCTTTGTGGCAGCGAACTGGAGCTGCTCGACCACGGTTTCGTATGAGCTGAGTGACATTATCACGGAGGCTCCCGAGGGTGCGGTCTACAGTCTTACCAACGATGCGACATATCCGTGGACTGCGATTGCAGCTCCTGACGGCGCAGCAGCACAGTCCGGTAACAAAGGTGTCGATAGTTCAGAATCCAGTCTGACACTGAATGTCACCGTCCCTGCAGGAAAGACTTATTATGTGGTCTACCGCTATGCCGTCTCCAGTGAAACAGGATGTGACAAACTCGTTACCTATTACGATGCGACCAAAATCGGCGAAGATGGAATCAGCGGATATAACAGCGACGGAGAGCCGCTTTCCCAGGTTCCGCAGTATTTGACACAGTTTGCCCTGAGTGAAGGTACGCATACCATTAAGTGGAGTTATGGGAAGGACGCTTCAGTCGCTCACGGCAATGATGCGGCGTATGTTATGGATATCCGCATTCTCGAAACGCAGCTCACAGGCAGCTTTGATCTGAGTTACAATTCTGCAAAGGGCACTGTAAGCAAGGATGGCAGTGCTGTTTCCGGAACGGTCAGCGGAATGGCAGGAAGCAGCTATACGCTGACAGAAACGCCGGCGGCAGGATGCTATTTTGCCGGCTGGTACAGCGGCGAAACGCTGCTCTCTGCTGAGGCAACCTACTCCGGAACCTTCGGTCTTGCGCCCGATGCGATTGAAGCAAGATTTGATTCCGCAACAGCCACCAGTCTGACAGTCAGCTGGGACAGCGCAGTTTCCGGCGTGACCTGCAGTGTCAACGAAGGCGAAGCATTCGCGCTGACAAATGGTGTTGCGATTTCGACCCAGCAGGCTGATGTTATTACACTTACGGCAAGCTCGGCTTCAGGCGTGCTTAAGGGATTCTATGACAGTGATACCAGAATTACACCTGCTGCGACCTATACCTTTACGTTTGGCGAAAGTGATGTCGTTTTGAATGTTAAGGCGGCCGAAAACAATGAATTTGCGGCGATTGATGGCTATGTAAATCCGGAAAACATTACAGTTCAGACACGCCCGAGATACGGATGGAGCTTGAACACGGACGGCGACCTGGCGTCAGGCAACCAGGGAATCGGTAAGTCGGTTTCTATCTTGAAGGTGGTTCCTGCGGTAAGCGGCATTTTGAACTATAAGTATAAGACTTCCTCAGAGGCAAATTGGGACTGCCTGTATTACAGCGGAGCAGAGATTACCAATGAAAACTTTAAGTCGGCAGTCAATTATGAACAAAGAGAGAACTACAGCGGCACACATTTCTGGACAGAAGATGCGGTTGTTGTTCAGGCGGGCGTCCCGATCTATTTTGGCTACCACAAGGATTCGAGCGGCGACAGCGGTCAGGACACCGTATGGCTCAAGGATTTCAGTCTGGAAACATCCGTTGATAACAAGAACATTACGATCGTTTATCCGGAAGACTGCGGCAGCGTTGCCAACGCCGGTAGTCCCGTAAGCAGCGGAACGGTTATTCCCATCCCCGCGGGCACGACCTGTTCTCTGACCGCAGAGACTAAGGGCATGGCATTCTTCCTCGGCTGGTACATTGGCGAGACCTGTGTATCTTCCGAGCCCGGTTATACGTTTAAGGTTGAAAACGATGTGACCGTTGCTGCACGCTTCAATCCGAATACATTTGCAGATGTCAGCGGCTACACTACCGGAACGGGCATTTCCTCTGTACAGACACGTCCGCAGTATCCGTGGAGCTTTGCCGACGGCATTCTGACCAGCGGCAATGCAGGTCAGGACAACACGGTCTCTATTCTGAAGGTCGTCGCTGCAAATACAGGCTTCTTTAGCTTTGAGTATAAGACCTCCAGTGAGGCAAAATATGACATACTGTATTACTCCGTCGGCACGGAAATCACAGATGAAAATTGTACATCCATGCCGAACCATAAGACCAGAGAACAGTTCTCCGGCGAAATGGCTGACTGGGTGACCTTCACCCTTCACGTTGAGGCAGGCAATGTGATTTACCTGGGCTTCCATAAGGACGGCAGCACAGGGTCCGGCAGCGACTGTGCACAGGTGCGTAATCTGCAGATCTCCTCCGGCAATGCCGATGTAACGCCGATTTCTTCGGACAGCACCTACGGCACGGTTTCCGGCGGCGGCATGGATATTGCTGTTGGCGGTTCTACGACCGTTACGGCAACACCTGCAGCAGGCGGTCAGTTCTATGGCTGGGTCATGAACGATATGCTCGTTTCTGAATCCAGCAGCTATACCTTTACCGTTACGGGCAACGTTTCTCCGAAGGCTCTGTTTGCAGCAACAGGCAGCTATGTGGCAAAGAAAAATGATTCCAAGCCCGACTTTTACGCTACCCTGACAGAAGCTTTTGCCGATGCACAGAACGGCGAATGCATCCGTCTGATTTCGGATGTAACAGTCAATGAGGATGTAACCGTTCCTGCCGGCGTGACCCTCCTGATTCCGTACAGCGGAAGCGATAAGACCGGTTATGGCTTGGGCAACACAGTCAATGCGATCAACCGTCCGTCCTGGACGCAGGAGAGCAGATTCCTGTATCGCACGCTGACCATTGCTGAGGGCAAGACCCTTACGGTCAACGGCAGCATGATCGTCGGTGCTGTTCAGCACTATCCCGATCAGTCCTCTCAGGGACATACCTCCGGCGCATACTCTCAGGTCATCTGCAACGGCAGCATGATCGTCAACGGCTCTCTGATCAACTACGGTCTGATCAAGGGCAGCGGCATGACTACCGTCAAGAACGGCGCAGCGATGAAGACCCCGTTCCTCGTTACAAGCTACGCCGGCGGTACCAATACATCCGCTCTTTATAATGCACATTCCTTCCCGTTCACCCAGTACGCAACAAATAACGTACAGGATACCCTTGTCGTGGAAGGCGGTGCTACGGTTACCGGTCTGACCAGTCTCTATTTCAGCAACTCGGTCACAACGCAGGATATTGCCCTGATCGGCACGAGCGCAGGTCTGATCCTGCTTCCGGTCGGCTCTACTGCAACCCTGACCTATGATGCAAGTAAGCGTGTAACGGGTGCGGCAACCAATGTCGTGCTTGACGATTTCGGCAAGACGACTATTAGCATTTCCGGCGGCGCAACAGCAGGTCTGTTTGACGTTTCCGGTTATGGCTCTGCAACCATGTACCTGAATATCCCGTATACTTATGATATCGTGCTGACTAACGGTACTTATACCATGAGCCGTCAGTACCGTATCATGCCCGGCGCATCCGTAACGGTTGCAGACGGTGCAACGCTGAATGTTACCGGTGGTCTGCAGGTAACAGACGGCTGGCAGCAGGCAGATAAGTCCGGTAAGCTCTATCCGTCTACTGCAGAACTGGCAAACAACAACTTCAGCAAGTCCGGCGCATTGATCGTCAACGGCACGCTGAATGTCACCGGCACCTTCGGCGGTATTGTGCAGACAACAGCGCCTGAGAACGCAACGGTAATGATCGGAGCAACTGCAAAGGTTGCAGAGAGCTTCACAGGCGGCTGCACCGGTGGCTATACGGATGACTATGTTTCCTACAGCCTGCCTGCCCGTGCATGGGTCGATGGTAATCTGACCAACCTCACCGCAGGCACATACTACGGCAAGGACAGCGATGCACATACCCTTGAAAGCTATACCATGGCTGCAAACCGTATCAGCGGTACGACTGTTACGATCAATCAGCCGATGACCGGCACACTGTCTCAGCCCGGCATCACCTTCGAGAGCAATGGCGGCAGCACAGTTGCAGCGATCAATGCAGCAGCAGGCAGCGCAATCTCCGCACCGGCAGCTCCGACCAGGGAAGGCTATACCTTCGCAGGCTGGTATGCAAATGCAGACCTGAGCGGCGATGCATATGTCTTTACAACGATGCCGCGCACGGCAACCAAGCTCTATGCAAAGTGGACTGCAAATACCTACAGCGTTGTCTTTGACGCAAACGGCGGCGAAGGCGCGATGGCAGCACAGACATTTGCCTATGGCGATGCAGCAGCTGCACTGGCAGACAATGCATTCAGCAAGGCAGGCTACAGCTTCACCGGCTGGAACACTGCGGCGGAAGGCAACGGCACTGCATATGCAGATAAGCAGTCCGTGCAGAATCTGAGCGCAGAAAACGGCGCAGAGATCAGACTCTACGCACAGTGGAGCGCAAACACCTACACCGTAACGCTTGACCCGAACGGCGGCGCATTCAACGCAGGTGTAGAAAATACGCTGACCGTAACCTACGGCGGCACTTACGGCACGATCCCCACGCCCAGAAAGAACGGCTATAACTTTGGCGGCTGGTATCTCGGCGAAGAGCAGATCACGGCTGCATCTGCTGTCGCAACTGCAGGCGACCATACGCTGACCGCGCATTGGAACGAAATTGCAGATGCAAAGTATACAGTCTATCATTATACGGAAGAACTGGACGGCGAATACAGCCAGTACATGAAGCAAACGTTCTACGGTGTTCCCGACACTGAAGTAACAGCGGCTGCCCTGAGCATCCCCGGCTTCACTTATTTCCCCGGACATGAAGACGGCTGGGCAACGGATACGATTACCGCGAACGGCAGAATGGTCCTCGAAATGTACTACAGCCGTAACACCTACACCCTCAGCTACAAGGACGGCGATACCTCTGTCCTGACGGCAGACAGCTTTAAGTTTGAAGAAGCAGTCAATCCGCAGAGCTATTCTAAGGACGGCTACACCTTCGAAGGCTGGTTTGCAAACGCAGAGCTGACGGAAGCAGTACCGGCAACGATGCCTGCAAACGATGTAACTCTGTATGCAAAGTTTGCCGCTGTCAGCTACACGGTATCCTATATCTCTGACGGCAGCGAAGTCCATACAGAAAGCGTTGCCTGCGATGCGGCAATTCCGGCGTATACACCGGAAAAGACCGGCTACCACTTCGTTGGCTGGTATGCAGATGAAGCATGTGAAACCGCAGCGCCTGCAACAATGCCTGCAAGCAACATTTCTCTGTACGCAGCATGGGAAAAGAACTCCTATACAGTTACCATCCATCATCAGTATAACGGCGAACAGATCCATGAAGACAGCACACAGTCTGTTGCATATCTGGAAACCGTGACCGATCCGGTCATTGAACTCGATGGCTACTACTTCACAGACGGCAGCATCACGCCGGCAGCTGATACGCAGATCACTTCTGACACAGAAATGACTGTCAGCTACAACTCTTATCTTGCTGACCTGCTTGCAATCGACAGCGCAACATTCTCTGACGATGCAGTGCTTGCATCTGCAAGAGCACTCTATGCAAAGCTGAACGATCAGCAGAAGACAGAGTACACCGGCACAGAGCATCAGGCTGCCCTGTTTGCCGCAATCAAGACCTACAGCGAAGCACAGCTGAAGGCAGCAGTTTCTGCGGCAGTCGATCCGACGAACGCAGCCCTTGCAGATACGTCCAGCAGCTACATTGACGAAACAGTAGCAACGCTGACTGAGAACAATCAGAATGTTGACGTAACGCTCCTGCTTCCGGATTATCTGGCAAAGAACATGCTCTACATCGACTTCCTGACGGAGCTGTTCGGCTACGAAGAAATCAAGTCGATTCAGATCAATGATCTGGCTCCCTATACGCTTACCGGCACAACGGTAGCGCAGAATCCGGGAGGCTCTGACCAGTTCAAGCTTATGTTCAATATTGCATGGGCAACGCTGTATCCGGAAAATGATGAAGGTGCGGTTATGAATTTCCTGCGTGAGAATGAGGAAACTCTGACGAACAGCGCCCTTGACGGAAAGAACGTTACCGCAACTGTTACTGCTGTAACGGCAGAAGGCGTTGAATACAGCGTACCTTACACGATCAACTTCTCTACTGAGTCGCATGAAGAAGTTGAATTCAAGACTCTGGCGTTGGTCCTCTCCGGCAATCTCGGCGTGAACTTCTATGTAAAGGTTCCGGAAAGCATGCTCTCTCAGATGACCGACGCACATATGGATGTCATGATGAGCGGCACAAAGACGACAATCCCGTTTGCGGATGCTGTCTATGATGACTCCATGCAGATGTACTGCTTCACCTATTACGTCAACGTGCTGCAGATGGCGGAGACCATTGAGCCGACCTTCTATTACGGCGACAGCTCCATCTGCCCGGGCACAACGTCCGTTGCAAGATACATTGCAAATACGATCGAAAAGCACGCCGATGATGCACAGCTTGTTGCTTTGGCAAAGTCCATTGCAGACTACGGCCACTATTCACAGATCGCGCTGCAGGAGGTCCACGGCTTCACGCTGGGTGAGGAAGGCAAGTATCAGACGATGAACGGCTACAATGATATCACCCTCCCCGCTGCGGCAGATTTGGAAGGCTATAAGGCAACCAAGACAGGCAGCATCGCCGAGATCAGCAGCGTATCGAGAGCACTTGCACTCGACCACGGCACGGACATTCTCCTGTACTTCACCTGTGCAGACGGCTATACGCCGACGGCTACAGTGACAGACAAGGACGGCAATGCCGTTGAATGTTCGCTTGTGAAAGACAACACAGGAAAGTATGTTCTGACGATCCCGTTCGTTTCCGCTCACAAGCTCGGTGACTTCTACACCGTCAGCGTGGATAATGGTGCAATGACCATCAACATCTGCGCTCTGTCCTATGCATACTCTGTCCTGAAAAATTCTGCAAGCAGCGAGAACCTGAAATATGCAGTTGCTTCGCTCTATAACTATTATCAGGCAGCAATCGCATATCAGGCAGCACACAACTGAGGTCAGAAAGGAAAAGAAAATGAAAGAATTTACCGAACCGACCCTGAAAATCGTCAAAAAAGAATTGAAGGACATCATTACGCTCAGCGGCAATGATAATCCCCCGAATCCGTCAACGCGTGATATTGAGATGCCGGAAATCAGTGAATGGGACGATTGATGTCCAAACGGACTGAAACAATTTCGCAAAGTGCTCTTCGAAAATAGTGGAGCATCAAAAACCCGACTGCGGGCTGTCGATCATCGGCAGCTCGCAGTTGAGTTTTTATAAGAGAGAATTGTGTACTGCGTTGCATTTGGAAAAATAAGGGAAACTGACAAATCTGCTCTTTATTTTTGAAATTATGTGTGATATAATTATTATGTATATTTATATGCTGAAAAAGCATGAAGCTCCCCTATGAAAACGGAGGGGAAACACCATAATAGGAAAAGAGGAAAAAGTATGCGAAAAAAACTGCTTGCGTTACTTTTAACAATTGCAATGCTGTTTTCTGTCCTGCCGGTGCAGGTATTTGCGGCAGATGGTGATGCAAAGTATACTGTCTATCATTATACGGAAGATTTGGACGGCGAATACAGCCAGTATAAGAAAGAGACATTCTACGGCGTTCCCGGCGCTGAAGTAACAGCGACTGCCCTGAGCATCCCCGGCTTCACTTATTTCCCCGGACATGAAGACGGCTATGCAACGGATGTGATTAAAGCAAACGGCAGAATGATCCTCGAAATGTACTACAGCCGTAACACCTACACCCTCAGCTACAAGGATGGCGATAAGTCTGTCCTGACGGCAGACAGCTTTAAGTATGAAGCACCAGTCACTACGCAGAGCTACTCCAAGGACGGCTACACCTTCAATGGTTGGTTTACCAATGCAGAGCTGACGGAAAATGCGATACCGGAAACGATGCCTGCAAACGATGTGACCCTGTATGCAAAGTGTACCCCGAACAATTACACGGTATCCTACATCTCTGACGGCAGCGAAGTCCATACGGAAACCGTTGCCTGCGATGCGGCAATTCCGGCATATATGCCGGAAAAGACCGGCTACCACTTCGTTGGCTGGTATGCAGATGAAGCGCTTGAAACTGCAGCGCCTGAAACGATGCCTGCAAATGACATTTCGCTGTATGCAAAGTGGGCGAAGAATGTTTATTCTGTTACCGTTCATCATATGTGTGACGGCAAACCGATTCATACTGACACTACACAGTCTGTTGCATATCTGGAAACCGTGACCGATCCGGTCATTGAACTCGATGGCTACTACTTCACAGACGGCAGCATCACGCCGGCAGCTGATACGCAGATCACTTCTGACACAGAAATGACTGTCAGCTACAACTCTTATCTTGCTGACCTGCTTGCGATCGACAGCGCGACATTCTCTGACGATGCAGTGCTTGCATCTGCAAGAGCGCTCTATGCAAAGCTGAACGATCAGCAGAAGGAAGATTACACCGGCACTGAGCATCAGATCGCCCTGTTTGCTGCAATCAAGACCTACAGCGAAGCAAAGCTCAAGGCAGCAGTTTCTGCGGCAGTCGTTCCGACGAACAATAAACTTGCGGATACGAGCAATACTTACATTACAGCACCTGTTGCAACACTGAAAGAAAAAAATCAGAATGTTGAAGTTGCACTTCTGCTTCCGGATTATCTCGCGTTGAATATGCTGTATATCGACTTCCTGACGGAGCTGTTCGGCTACGAGGAAATCCGTTCGATCCAGATCAACGGTCTGCCTGACCATATACTCACAGGTATTACAGTAGCGCAGAATCCGGCAGATTCCGATCAGTTCAATATTATGTTTAATATTGCATGGTCAACGCTGTATCCGGATGATGATGAAGGCACAGCAAAGAATAATCTGCTTGCCCAAAAGAATACTCTGACAAACAGCGTTCTTGACGGCAAGAGCGTTTCCGCAACCGTTTCTGCCGTAACGGCAGAGGGGGTTAATTACAGCGAGACATACACGATCAGCTTCTTCAATCAGTCGCATAATGTCACATGGGTATTTGATAATGGTAATGCGGATTCGGTCGTTGAAGTCGGTTACAGCGAAGCCATTGAAGCTCCGACACAGCCGACCAAAACCGGCTACGATTTCGCCGGATGGCAGGGTTACACGGAAGGCATGACCATGGGCAAGACGGATGTGACCTTTACCGCACAATGGACGGCAAAGAGCTACACAGTTAGTTTCAATGCTGATTATGAAAACGCTCCGGCTATCGATCCGATTTCTGTGATCTATGACGGCACCTATGCACTGCCCACACCGTCGCGCGAAGGCTATACCTTTGCCGGATGGTATTTGGGCGAGGATAAGATCGAAAATAACGATACAGTAAAAATTACTAAGGATGAAACATTAAAAGCACACTGGAACGTCGGTCAGGGATATTCCATTACCTATGTGCTTGACGGCGGAGCACTGGAGGCGGGAAAGAGCAATACCGAGCAGTACAATGTCGAGACTGAGCGCTTCACGCTGAACAACCCGATCAAAGAGGGCTATACCTTCCTCGGCTGGACGGGCAGCAACGTCGCCGAGCCGCAGCTGAACGTTACAATTGAAAAGGGAAGTACCGGCGATAAGACCTATACCGCAAACTGGCAGGTCAATTCGTATACAGTTACCTTTGATACTGCCGGAGGCAGTGAAATTGCAGCGATTAAGCAGAACTACGGCACAGCAATTACAGCGCCTGCCAATCCGACGAAAACCGGATATACCTTTACTGGCTGGGATAAAGAAATCCCTGCAACAATGCCGGCAGAGAATATGACAATCACGGCACAGTGGAAGATCAATTCGTACACGATTACTTTTAATTCTGTCGGTGCCGGTGAAATTCCGGCGATTACGCAGAACTACGGCACAGACATTACAAAACCTGCCGATCCGAGCAAGATGGGCTATACCTTTGACGGCTGGGATAAAGAAATCCCTGCAACGATGCCGGCAGAGGATATGACGATCACGGCGAAATGGCAGATCAATCAGCACACAATTACTTTCAATACTGCCGGCGGCAGTGAGATTCCGGCGATTAAGCAGGATTACGGCACAGCAATTACAGCGCCTGCCGATCCGACGAAAACCGGCTATACCTTTGACGGTTGGGATACACTCATTCCCACGAAGATGCCCGATCAGGACCTGACGATTACGGCGAAATGGAAAGCGATAACGTATGTAGTTACCTTTGATTCCAACGGCGGCAGCGCAGTTGAAAATAAGGTTGTGGCATACAATGCACCCTATGGCGAATTGGCAGTTCCTACGTATGAAGGCTATACATTTATCGGCTGGTACACGGAAAAAACAGGCGGAACGGTTGTAGACCCTTCAACGATCGTGGAATTGACTGATAATGTGACGCTATATGCACACTGGAACGAAAACGGCGATACTCCTTACAGCGTACAGCATTATTTGCAGGATATGGAAGGCGATGGCTATACGCTGGATGACACTGTCAACTTGACGGGTGCAACAAATGCAGATGTAGAGGCGACACAGAAAGACTATCCCTCCTTTACGTGCAACACAGAGAAGAGCCAACTGAGCGGAACGGTTGCCGGAAACGGCAGTACAGTTCTGAAGGTGTATTATGACCGCGACTTGTATACAGTCACATGGAAACTGGCTGACCGCGAGGTTCAGGAGACATACCGTTATCAGGCTGTCCCTGCATTCAAGGAAAGCACAGACCGTGCCGGAGACGATCATGCAAGCTACACCTTTACCGGTTGGGATAAGGAGCCTGCAGCGATCGATGCGGACACGACCTACTGTGCTGAATATCAGGCAAACTATGAAGCAGTTACCGTATCAAACGGAACAACTTGGCGCACGCTTGCGATTGCACTTGCAAACGCCAAGAGCGGCGATGTTATCCGTCTGGAAACAGATGCGGTGCTGACGGAAAATGCAACAGTACCGACAGGCGTAACGCTTCTGATTCCGTGCATTGATAACGATCCCGGCTATACGCAGCACAGCGGCTATCTGATGAATCAGAACGGAACGGATGCTTCGGGCAATACGGGTATGGGTCCGAATGCAAGCCTCTACCGCAGCCTGACAATTGCCGAGAATGTAACGTTAAGCGTAAACGGATCGGTTTTGGTCAATGCGGTAACCGGCAGACCGGCTGCAGGCTGGTATGATCAGGATATCACCGGCGGCTATGCGCAGATCAATCTGAACGGAAGCATCAGCGTAGAAAACGGCGGTCATCTGGATGCATTCGGCTTTGTCAAGGGCAGCGGCAGTGTAACGGTTAAAAACGGCGGTACGGCAGCTGATTTGTACGTTGTACGGCACTGGCGCGGCGGCTCACAGGCAGAGACGATGTATAAGGCAAAGATTTATCCGATGAACGAATATGACTGCCATAATATTGAAACCCCGATTCGTGTAGACTTCGGCGGAAGTCTGGAAGGTCTTGTCAAGATGTACGCCACCGGAAGCTACTATTATACCCGCTTCCCACAGGTCAGCACGCAAAACGGTCTGATTCGTCTGAAGGATGCGTCGAGCTATCTGCTTCGTACCTATGCAGACGGCAGAGAGGTTTATACGATCTGCGGCGGTGCGGATTTTGCAAGCAGCACGTTGAAAATCGTGGGTGTTCCGCTGTCGACCGGCGACTATATTTTCCCGATTGACGGTGATATCAGCTTTGTCCTGAACAGCGGCGATTACCGTTTCCTCAATGACTACAAGATGATGCCGGGTGCGCTTATGAGCCTGAATTCCGGCGCAAATCTGACCGTTACAGACGGTCACACCGTTGTATTCTATAAAGAATTCAATGATGTTCCCAATACAGGCAGCACGCAATATCCGTCGGACCGTGCGCCGGCAGTTTTGAAAATTGCTGCAGGGGCAAGCTTCACCAATGCAGGAACGTTTGCCGGCTCGATCTATACGGAATCTGCAAATATCCTGATCGGAGAGAATCCCTGCTGGGAGATGGCAACGTATGAAGCAAACGGTTATTGTCCCGGCAAGCCGAAGAGTGAGCATACCGTTGAAATCAACCATGCGCTTGCAATCGACCGTCCCGGCTATACATGGACATTCGGAGACGATCTGAGCATTGTCTGGGATGACGGAAAAGCAGACTACAGTGCCGTCGAAGCAGCAAAGGCGACAATTCCGGAAGATTTATCGGTATATACCGATGAGTCGCTCAAGGCACTTAACGATGCGCTTGCGGCAGTACAGGAAGGCCTGATGAAAGAAGAGCAGGCAAAGGTCAATGGATGGGCAGAGCAGATTCGTAATGCAGTTGCGGCGCTTGTCCGTAAAGACGGGAAGAAGTCTGCGGATTACACAGAAGTCATGGCTGCAATCGCTTCGATACCGAGTGACCTGAGCATCTATACGGAGAAAACACGCAAGGCCTTGGAAGATGCTGTGAATGCTGTAGTATACGGTCTGACTGAGGACGAACAGGCACAGGTTGATACCTGGGCAAAGGCAATTAAAGCGGCAATCAACGCATTGGTCAAGAATAACAAGCCCTGCGACGGCGGCGATACGTGTCCGTCAAAGCAGTTTACCGATGCTCCCGACCTCACCCATTGGGCGCATGAGGGTATTGATTATTGCGTAAAAACCAATCTGTTTAACGGCATGAGCAAGACTACATTCGAGCCGGATACCGCAATGAGCAGAGCCATGCTCGTAACCGTCCTTTGGCGCTATAGAGGCGCGAAAAAGGAAGGCACGAATGAATTTGTTGATGTGGCAGCCAAAGCGTGGTATGCCGATGCGGTCAGTTGGGCAGCATCGAATGATATTGTCAACGGTGTCGGCAACGGTTGCTTTGATCCGGATGGCAAGGTAACACGTGAACAGGTGGCAACAATTCTTTATCGGTATGCAGAGTATATGGAGAAAGACGTTTCTGCCCGTAAGGAACTGGATTCGTTCTCTGATTATGCGAAGGTCAGCAGCTGGGCAACAGATGCTATGAGCTGGGCTGTTGCAAATGGCATTATCGGCGGTGCAAAGGAAAAGACCGGTGTTTACATCATGCCGCAAGACAATGCGACCAGAGCACAAATCGCAACCATTATCATGCGTTTTATTGAGGATTATCTGAAATAATTACGAAAACATGGCGCTATCACGCGATAGCGCCATGTTTTTTGAAAAATAATCAAAAAAAGCTTGACATATGGGAAAATGCTCGTATAATAACCGTAAACAACTGAAAATTCATGATAGAGGCGCGGCTGAAAAGAGTACCCGTTTTGCAACAGGCATCGCATACGGCGAAAGGGTCAGCTGCCGAGGAATTGCATTCGCTGCCTGGCGGTGTAATATCCGGGCTGTCGGATAATATCCGGCGGACTGTCGTTCGGAAACGAGCGGAGAGCTGTCGTAGTCTTTAAGGGTAATGCCATTTTGTGAGGTTATGACGGAGTCATGACTTCTTTTTTTGTTGTTAAAAAGAGAAAGGATATATGATTATGAAAAGAAATCGCATTCTCAAAATCGTAATCACCGTAGCGATTCTGGCTGCAATCGTCATTTGCGCATTCTGTATGTCAGACGGTTCCGAAACCGGCGGCTACGCTGAAAGCTTCTGGGCGCTTATGCCCCCTGTCATCGCCATTGCGCTGGCGCTGATTACCAAAGAGGTTTATTCCTCTCTGCTCGTCGGTATCGTATTCGGCGGCTTGCTCTATTCCAATTTTAACTTCGAAGGCACGATCAACCATGTCCTCAGCGACGGCGTTGTTTCCGTCCTGTCTGACAGCTACAACGTCGGTATTCTTGTCTTCCTCGTCATTCTCGGCGCAATGGTCGTCCTGATGAACCGTGCAGGCGGCTCGGCAGCATTCGGTCGTTGGGCATCGACCCATATCAAGAGCCGTGTCGGTGCGCAGCTTGCAACGGTTGCTCTCGGCGTTCTCATCTTCATTGATGACTATTTCAACTGCCTGACTGTCGGTAGCGTTATGCGTCCCGTGACCGACAAGCACAAGATCTCCCGTGCAAAGCTGGCTTATCTGATCGACGCAACGGCAGCTCCCATCTGCATCATCGCTCCGGTTTCCTCCTGGGCGGCAGCGGTTTCCAGCTATGTGGAAGAGGGCAACGGTTTACAGCTGTTCATCAAGGCAATTCCGTTCAACTTCTACGCCATTCTGACCATCTGCATGATGATCATTCTTGCTATTTTCAATATGGACTTCGGTCCCATGGCAAAGCACGAGCGCAATGCCCGTAACGGCGATATTTTCTCCGGCTTGCAGACCTATGCAGATGCAGCAGAGGAAAAGGCGAATCCCAAGGGCCGCGTTCCCGATCTGATCATCCCGATCGTTGTTCTGATCGTTTCCTGCGTTATCGGCATGATCTATTCCGGCGGCTTCTTCTCCGGTGAGAGCTTCGTTAACGCATTCTCCAACTCCGACGCTTCTGTCGGTCTGATGATCGGCTCCTCCGCAGCACTGGTATTCACCCTGATTTACTATTTCTGCCGTCGCCTGATGTCCTTCCGTGAGCTCATGAGCAGCATCCCCGAGGGCTTCAAGTCCATGGTCCCGGCAATTCTCATTCTGACCTTCGCATGGAGCCTGAAGGCAATGACCGATTCCCTCGGCGCAAAGGAATACGTTGCAGCTCTGGTCGAAGCTTCCGCAGGCGGCTTCCGCAGCTTCCTGCCGGCAGTGGTCTTCCTGATTGCCTGCTTCCTCTCGTTTGCAACCGGCACCTCCTGGGGCACCTTCGGCATCCTCATTCCCATCACGCTGGGCGTATTCCCGCTCACCGATCCGCTTGGTGTTGTCTGCGTTTCCGCATGTATGGCAGGCGCAGTCTGCGGCGATCATTGCTCCCCGATTTCCGATACGACCATCATGGCTTCTGCCGGTGCGCAGTGTGATCACGTGACGCACGTTTCCACGCAGCTGCCGTATGCGATGGTGGCAGCGGGTGTCAGCTTTGTCGGCTACATCATTGCAGGCTTTGTTCCCAATGCGATCATTGTTCTGCCGATTTCTCTGGCTCTGCTTGTCGGCGTGCTGTTTATCATGCGTGCCGTTACAAACAAGAAGGCTGCACAATAAAACAACCCCTGTTATTTTGTGCGGAGAAACGGTAATGTTCCGTTTCTCCGCATTTTTTTATTTCATTCGAAGAACGGCGTAATTTTAGGGATTGTGATTGACAATCTAACTGTAAAATGTTAAAATTCTAAAAATGTTTTATACCTTTTCGGTCAGAAAGAGAGGAATGTGCGCATGAACTCTACCATGATTATTACCTTGTGCATGACGATTGCCTTTTTCGCTGTGATGATCATCATCGGCATTCGCTCGAAGTCACACGCAAAGGATGTTGCAGGCTTTGTCCTCGGCTCACGCAGTGTCGGCCCGTGGCTCAGCGCATTCGCTTACGGAACGTCCTATTTTTCCGCTGTTATTTTTGTCGGCTATGCCGGACAGTTCGGCTGGAATTTCGGTCTGGCATCTACATGGATCGGTCTCGGCAATGCCTTTATCGGCTCACTTCTTGCGTGGCTGATTCTCGGTCGCCGCACCAGAATTATGACGAATCATCTCGGCAGCAAGACCATGCCGGACTTCTTCGGCACCCGATTTGATTCTCCGGCGCTGAAAATTGCCGCTTCCATTATTACCTTCATCTTCCTGATTCCCTATACGGCTTCGCTGTATAACGGACTTTCCCGTCTGTTCTCCATGGCATTTCCCGGCATCGACTATGCTGTGTGCGTCATCGTTATGGCGGTGCTGACCGGCACCTATGTTGTCATCGGCGGTTATATGGCAACGGCGCTCAACGATTTCCTGCAGGGTATGCTGATGCTCGGCGGTATTGTTGCGGTCATTGCCGCCGTTCTGAACGATAACGGCGGTCTGAACGCTGCCATGCAGACACTTGCAACCGGCTCGAACGGCGGCTGGCAGTATGCCTCCTTCCTCGGCGCAGATCCGATGTTTCTGCTGTTTGTGGTGCTTCTGACGTCCCTCGGAACGTGGGGACTTCCGCAGATGGTCGGCAAGTTCTATGCCATCAAAAATGAAGAGGCTGTCAAAAAGGGAACCGTCATTTCTACGCTGTTTGCAATCGTGGTCGCGGGCGGCTGCTATTTCCTCGGCGGCTTCGGCAGACTCTATGATGTAGACGTTGCGGCTGAGGGCTTTGATGCGGTCATCCCGAAAATGCTCTCCACGCTTTCTCCCGTGATTATCGGTATCGTCATCGTTCTGGTGCTGTCGGCATCCATGTCAACGCTGTCGTCGCTCGTGCTGACCAGCTCCTCGACGATCACGCTCGACTTCCTTTCTCCGATGGCGAAGAAAAAGCCGCTGACAGAGAAGAAAAAGATGATCCTCATGCGCTTGTTTATCGTGGTATTTATCGTGGTTTCCGCGGCAATCGCCATCATGCAGGCGAAGAACAAGAGCCTGTTCATTGCACAGATGATGGGCGTTTCGTGGGGCGCATTGGCAGGTGCTTTCCTTGCCCCGTTCCTCTACGGTCTGTATAGCAAGAGAATCAGCAAGTGCGCTGTTGCGGTGTCCTTCGTCTGGGGTGTCGGTCTGGAAATCGTGCAGCTGATGATTTCTTTGGGCGCGCTCGATGTTTCCGGCAGCCCGGCTTTGAGTTTCGTGTTCAAAAACTCCCTCTATTCCGGCGTGTTTGCAATGGTCGGCGGTCTGATTCTGGTTCCCGTTGTCAGCCTGCTGACACGCAGGAGCTGTCCGAAGAATACAGAAGAAGCTTTCGCCTGCTATAACGAAAATCTGACGGTCGGCATTACTGATAACCTCGGAAAATAAGCAGATATATAAAAAGGCAGCTCTGTCCGATGACAGAGTTGCTTTTTTGCGACCTGTGGATTCAGCTTGCGGCAGAGGTGTGCGTTTGATTCTGAATCTGCAATCCGATCTGCTGTTAAAGAGTTGTCAGAAAAAGGTGTACAGTCAATCCGATATCCGTCCGGTCACACGGACAGCATAGAAACCGCTGTTCGCCGTGCCATTGTTACCGGCGTGAATCAGACTGCGGCAAAGCTGCAAGATGAGCTTGGATGTGATTTGGTTGAAGTGTCTGCTCACTCCGGTGCTCGACCGGAACACGCTGAATGGCAGGGGCAGATTTATTCCAGATCCGGAAAGCATCCGAATTATCCGGATTTTGTTGCTTCTACCGGCTACGGTTCCGGAGAGGGATTGTGTGGCTGGAACTGTCGGCACTCTTTCGCGCCTTATTTTGAAGGTTCCCCTCCGGTTTATTCACAAGAGGAACTTGACAAGCTGGATGAGCCTGTTTATGAGGTCGATGGCAAAAAGCTGACCGAATATGAGGCAAAGTCAAAGCAACGGTACAATGAGCGGCAGATCAGGCGTTGGAAGCGGGAAGAAACTGCAATGAAAGCTGCCGGATTAGATGCGTCCGAAGCAGCTGCTAAGGTCAGGGAATGGCAAGCGCGGCAGCGTGACTTTGTTGCGCAGACTGGTTTCAAGCGGCAATATGGAAGAGAACAAGATTTTTCAAATTATCAAAATCAAAAAACTGCTGAAAAAATTAATAGCAGAGTTATGCTTGCACGTGCAAGTGAAACGTTTACGATTATTCCTCCATATAAAGGCGATGCAATAAAGGCTCAGAGTATATATAGACATTTGCAAAGGTCAGAAGTAGGAAAAACTACTTTTGAGTATATTATCGCAAATAAAATACCCGTTGAGATAAATTATACAGATGAAGCCGAAAACGGGGTGCGCGGGTATACTTTAGGAAATAGGGTTTTTGTTTTTGCAAAAAATACACAGACTGTTGCTGCCACAACTGAAACGATAATACACGAAGTTACGCATATACGTCTTGGACAAAACAGCCATACGCAGCACGAAGAGGCAATATGTTTTGCGTATGAGTTAATGCACAAAAAACCGGTATTGACATATATGGACTTGCGAGATATTATTAAAACAGTAAAAAGGCTTTATCCGGAATATAGGTGGAGGTGAAATTCGTGGATTATGGGGTGTCGCCTGTAGAGATAATAAAAAAGCTCCGAAGCGGCGAGAAAATGCAGTGTCCAGAATGTAAAACAGGTGTTATTATTCCGGTAGGGGATTGCAAAACTACGCACGGATTTTATTGCACAAACTGTAAGTTTTCAATAAATATTGACTAAACCACCGCTTGAAAATGAGTGGTGGTTTTTCTAAGCCAAAAATTAAAAACAGTGATTTAACCACGATGCTTTTGCACCGTGGTTTTTTCATACCAAAAATCAGAAGGAGGAAGATATTTTGGATTTTCTGAAAGAGCTTTTCGGCGATAAGCCGCTGACATTTGACCAGCTGCAGGAAGCCGCAAAAGCAAAAAGAAAAGACATCCGAATGGCTTTTCTCATCCATGCGCAGTTTGGTGATAATAAGAACAACCCGTACGGGACTCGGCTTAAGGTAGGGGCGGAGGTATACAAAACCTGCCACCGGCAGGTTTTGATGCAGAGAGGGACTTGAGGGTGTTCGTTGCTTGATGGAATGATCGAATTATCCTAATTTCGCCCCAAATTCTACTATACAGCTTCAAAGGCGATTGGATCCAGGGAGAGACAGTGCATAA
>R26__coassemble_478_pt1 | contig 24916 bp, 25 predicted proteins | sample R26__metabat2_low_PE_037 | metagenome-assembled genome bin R26
ATGGTTGCGGGAGAGGGACTTGAACCCCCGACCTCCGGGTTATGAGCCCGACGAGCTACCAACTGCTCTATCCCGCGATATTGGGCGATGAGATCTGTTCCTCAACGCCCATATAGAATACCACATCTGTGTGCCATTGTCAAGGAAAATCTTTTGACAATGTTTCATTATTTTCGACACATGACCTATGCGCCTGTCTTTTTCGCATTTTGGCTTCATCCCGACAATCCATCGGCACAGACTTCTTATTGTATAGTGATGATTCCTATGCCTTTTCTTCTTCGCTGATCCGGTTTTTCCTTTCCGGATAAAAGCGCAGAAAGACGAACGCTGCAATCACATTTGCGACAGCAAAAACAATCCAGTAATATATTTTTGTATAGGAACTATATACGGTTTGCGCCTTCCCGTCTTTTACATAGACGAGCATATCATACCCTATCTTAAAGGTGCGATTTCCCAAATGATTGGTAACATAGAAACCGTTTTTTGTATTGGGATCTCCCGGATGCAACTCCAGTGCATCGTCAACTTTATAACCATATGCACGGGAATCGTCCAGACGATATTCCCTTAACTCAGAAGTTTTCATGTTTACTTTATAAAAATACTCGCTTCTGACATCATACATAATCAGATCGCCATCTTGGAAAGACAACAAGCACACTCCCGCCGTTCTGAATTGACATTTGAAGATACAATTTGTCTCATCATATACCATGATCTTGTCATTTACAAGGATCGCGCACCGATGGTCTCCGTCAAAGGCAAAGCCTTCAATAAATCTTGTCTCCTTTTCCTCTTTCGGCAGGATTTTCCAATCAAAAACCTTTCCGGAATCCGGTCCGGTTTCATCGATCACCGGAAATCCGGCAATCTCCTCCGCCATCGCCGGTATCTGAAAAAGCAGGAAAAGACATACCGCACATAAAATGCAACACACAGTCCGTTTCATTTGATTTTTCTCCTTTTATATAAGAACACCCACGGCCGCGAGAATTGTGACCGTAACCATTCCGACGGACCAGAATGTCATTAAGCAAAGCACCACGGTTGAGATGATTTTGACCGGTTTCCAATTTGCAGCCTTGGCATAATGCCGCACAAAGAACAGCCACGGATAAAATACCAGAGAAATTCCGAAGGTAATCACAAGTCCCAGCGGACTTAACAGCATAACCGTTCCGCCGTTCAGTATAGTTTCGCGCACGGTAAGGCCTGTGCATACTGACCCGAACAGGCAATAGCACACAAGCCATGACAGCGCAATGATCCGCGCTTTTTTTCTGTTTTTATAAACGTTTTCCGACATTTTCATCTTTCCTCTTTTGTTGTTTCACTTGTTGTGAGTCTGTATTTGCTTTTTCTCCTTTGCGTACGGCGATACTTTGCCAAAAAATGGTTTTTGATTCCTATTTTCATCTTACCATATTTTCTACTTTTGTCAATCACGCGTGAGTTTCACCGATTCCCGATAAGCTTCTGAAAAGATATATTCTTTTGCCAAAAACCTGAAGCAAAAATGGTATTTTGCAAAAGTTCCCCCTTGTTTTACCTTCAATCGATACAAATGATATCGATTATATCCATATTGATATACCGGGTATGTATTTTTGATTATTCCGTTATTTCGCGATTGATATTATACTGGAACTACAAAAACCTATTTTATATTATGGAGGTACATATTATGGCACGTTTCACTCTTCCGCGTGATGTTTATCACGGCAAAGGCTCTTTGGAAGCACTCAAGACATTCAAAGGCACAAAGGCAATGATTTGCGTCGGCGGCGGTTCTATGAAGCGCTTTGGCTTCCTTGACAAGGCAGCAGCTTACCTCAAAGAAGCAGGCATGGAAGTTCAGATTTTTGACGGCATCGAGCCGGATCCCTCTGTTGAGACCGTTATGCGCGGCGCAGACGCAATGCTCGCATTCCAGCCCGACTGGATCGTAGCCATCGGCGGTGGCTCTCCCATCGATGCTGCAAAGGCAATGTGGATCAAGTACGAATATCCGGAATGCACCTTTGAAGATATGTGCAAGGTTTTCGGCATCCCCGAGCTTCGCAAGAAGGCACATTTCTGCGCTGTTTCTTCCACCTCCGGTACTGCTACCGAGGTCACTGCATTCTCCATCATCACCGACTACAGCAAGGGTATCAAGTATCCGATCGCTGACTTCGAGATCACGCCCGATGTCGCAATCGTCGATCCGGAGCTTGCAGAAACAATGCCCAAGAAGCTCGTTGCTCACACCGGCATGGATGCAATGACCCATGCGGTTGAAGCATATGTTTCCACTGCAAACTGCGACTACACCGATCCGCTTGCAATCCATGCGATTGAAATGATCATGAAGGACCTTGTTCCGTCCTACAACGGCGACATGGCTGCCCGTGACCGTATGCACAACGCACAGTGCCTGGCAGGCATGGCATTTTCCAATGCACTGCTCGGCATTGTCCACTCCATGGCACATAAGACCGGCGCTGCATTCGCAGACTACGGCGCACACATCATCCACGGCGCTGCAAACGCGATGTACCTGCCGAAGGTCATTGCATTCAACGCAAAGGATGAAACCGCAAAGAAGCGTTACGGCGTGATCGTTGATTACATGGGCATCGCTGACAAGAATGCATCCGACGACGACAAGGTTGCTGCTCTGATCGCATATCTGAGAAAGATGAACGACGAGCTCAATATCCCGCACTGCATCAAGAACTACGGTGCTGACAGCTATCCCACCGAGAACGGCTTCGTTCCCGAAAAGGTCTTCCTTGAAAGACTGCATGACATCGCAGTCAATGCTCTCGGCGATGCCTGCACCGGCTCCAATCCCCGTCAGCCGTCTGTTGAAGAGATGGAAAAGCTCCTCAAGTGCTGCTACTACGACACGGAAGTCGATTTCTAATTAAAAAACCGTAACGGCTGTCTATCAGATTATCCGGCGGCTCCGACCCTTTGGAGCCGCCGTTTCCTGTCGAACAGCCGTATATAGAATACCTTTGATTCGTCAGATTGAATCGGAAAGGAGACTGTCAATGTATAAAATCGTACGAAAGAAAACCTTGAATCCGACCGTTACCCAGATGGAAATTGAAGCGCCGCTGGTTGCAAATAAAGCAAAGCCGGGACAGTTTATCATTCTGCGTGTTGATGAAGAGGGCGAACGCATCCCTCTGACCATTGCCGGAGCGGATAAGGCTGAGGGAACGGTCAAGATCATCTTTCAGATCGTCGGCGCAACGACTGCGAAGCTCAATGCCAAGAAGCAGGGCGAGTCTATTCAGGACTTTGTCGGTCCGCTCGGTGTTGCCACCCATACGGACGGCATCAAAAAGGTCTGCATCGTCGGCGGCGGTGTCGGCTGCGCGATCGCTCTGCCGATCGCACAGGAATTCCATCGTCTGGGGGCAGAGGTCACAAGTATCATCGGCTTCCGTAATAAGGATCTTCTGATTCTTGAGGATGATTTCCGTGCCTGCTCCGACCGTCTTACCATTATGACGGATGACGGCTCCTATGCCCGTCAGGGAAATGTAACCGTGCCTTTGAAGGAATATCTGGATGCCGGCGAGAAATTCGATATGATCATCACGATCGGTCCGCTGATCATGATGAAATTTGTCACCCTCACCGCAAAGCCCTACGGCGTTCCCGTGACCGTTTCCATGAATCCCATCATGATCGACGGCACAGGTATGTGCGGCGGCTGCCGTCTTACCCTCAATCAGGACGGCAAAAAGGTCACAAAATTTGCCTGCGTTGACGGTCCGGACTTTAACGGCTATGAGGTCGACTTCGACGAGGCAATGTCCAGAGGCAGAATGTATGCCGATTTTGAACGCCACGCATACGAAGAAACCTGCAATCTTCTCAAAGGAGGTATGTGATATGGCAAATATGAACCCGAAAAAAAATCCCATGCCGACACAGGCGCCCGAAATCAGAGCGCACAACTTCAATGAGGTCGCAACCGGCTACACCGAAGAAATGGCAATGGATGAGGCAATGAGATGTCTGCATTGCAAGAATATGCCCTGCGTTACAGGATGCCCCGTCAATATCCACATTCCCGAATTTATCGACAAGATCAAAGAGGGCGATTTTGAAGCGGCATATGAAATTATTTCCAAAACATCAAGCCTTCCTGCCGTATGCGGCAGAGTCTGTCCGCAGGAAACACAGTGCGAAAGCAAGTGTATCCGCGGCATCAAGGGCGAGCCGGTAGGTATCGGCAGACTGGAACGCTTTGTTGCCGACTGGCACAACGAGCATTCCGAAAAGGCTCCCGCAGTTCCCGAATCCAACGGTCATAAGGTCGCAATCGTCGGCTCCGGTCCTTCCGGTCTGACCTGCGCAGGCGACCTTGCCAAAAAGGGTTATAAGGTCACTGTTTATGAAGCACTCCATACCGCAGGCGGTGTTCTTGTTTACGGTATTCCCGAATTCCGTCTTCCCAAGAAGATCGTTGCAAAGGAAGTTGCTACCCTGAAGGCACTCGGCGTTGATGTGGAAACCAATGTCGTTATCGGCAAGACACTCACCATTGACGAGCTGTTCGATATGGGCTATGAAGCTGTGTTTGTCGGCTCGGGTGCAGGACTTCCCAACTTTATGGGAATTCCCGGCGAAAGCCTCAAGGGTGTATATTCCGCAAACGAATTCCTCACCAGAAGCAATCTGATGAAGGCATATAAGGATGCCCCTGTCACGCCGATCATGAAGGGCGGCAATGTTGCAGTCGTCGGCGGCGGCAACGTGGCAATGGACGCTGCAAGAACAGCACTTCGTCTGGGCGCTGAAAAGGTTTACATCGTATACCGCCGCTCCATCGAGGAGCTTCCTGCAAGAAAAGAGGAAGTTGAGCACGCGCAGGAGGAAGGCATTGATTTCCGTCTGCTGTGCAACCCGACCGAAATTCTCGGCTATCAGAATGCTGACGATCCCAGAGATCCGAAAAACGGCTTTGTTACGGGAATCAAGTGCGTGAAAATGGAGCTCGGTGAGCCGGACGCTTCCGGCAGACGCCGCCCCGTTGCAATCGAGGGCAGCGATTTTGTGCTGGATGTGGACACCGTCATTATCTCCATCGGCACCTCTCCGAATCCGCTGATCAAGAGCACCACAAAGGGTCTGGAGGTCAACAAGCGCGGCGGCATCATCGTCAACGAAGACGGTCTGACGTCAAGAAATGCAGTCTACGCAGGCGGCGACGCTGTCACCGGTGCGGCAACCGTCATTTCTGCGATGGGTGCAGGCAAAACGGCTGCAAAAGCGATCGACGAATATCTCTCAAAGTAAACGGACTATCCCATACCGCGTAAGATCTCACCATCCCACGCGGTATGGGACAATGCTGTTTTTTGGGATGCATTGCTTACAGCCAAAAATCAACGCTGCAGACCAGAGTGAGCAGCGGAATAAAAAGCTATGATTCTCAATAGAGGAATGCAAAAAATCTGACATTTTTTACGGAGACTGGAATATGGAAAAAGCGAACATCTCCCGCGCAACGCTCGGCAGATTGCCGATGTATCTGGCGTATCTGAAAAAGTGTGAAGATGAGGAATATACATCCTCTGCGACCGTTGCTGCAGCGCTGGAGCTCGGAGAGGTCCTTGTCAGAAAGGATCTGGCAAGCGTCTGCGACAAGGGAAGACCGAAGCTCGGATACCGCACGGATGAGCTTATCAGGGCCATTGCATCTGTACTCGGCACGGACAAAAAGAGCTATGCCGTCGTAGTTGGCGCCGGTCAGCTCGGAAGGGCAATTCTCGGTTACAACGGGTTTTCAGATTACGGAATCGAAATTCCCTGCGCTTTTGACATCAGGGAAGAAATCATCGGAAAAAAGCTGAACAACAAGGAAATATTCTCCATTGATACATTGGAAACATTCTGTTCGGAAAATCAGATAAAAACGGGAATTTTGACCGTTCCTTCAGCCACAGCCCAGAAAGCGTGCGATATGATGATAAAGGCAGGGATAACCGCAATCTGGAATTTTGTTCCGGTTACGCTTTGTGTCCCTGAAAATGTACTGGTAAAAAACGAAAACCTTGCACTGTCCTTAGCGCACTTAAAGATGAATATTGACAACCACAGCACGGAAAGAAAAGCGGAATTGTTTTGAACGAATTGTGAGGCACGGATATGATTTTTGACAGAATTATCGCCGTTCGCAACAATAAGACGATCTACCGCGACGGAAATACGGTGCTGAAGGTTTTTGATGAATCATACACAAAAGCAGATGTTTTGAATGAAGCCTATATTCAATCTCAGGTGGAAAACACATCGCTTTCAATCCCCAAAATTCTCAGTGTCGGCTCCAACGGCAGCAAATGGTATATCGAGTCTGCGTATATCCCGGGCAAAACATTGGCGCAGCTCATGGCGGAGCATCCGTCCGAAAAGGATAAATTTCTCCGTCTGTTCGTCGATTTACAGATGGATATGCACGCAAAATCCTGCCCGAACCTCAGAGTATTAAAAGAAAAAATCAGTCGTAGAATTGACGAAACGACATTGGATGCGCGGACAAAGCATACGCTGCACGCGCGTCTTGAAGCCATGCCGGAGCACAGAAAACTGTGCCACGGTGACTTCAACCCTTCAAACGTTATCATCCGTGATGATGGCAAGCCATACATTTTGGACTGGTCCCATGCAGCACTGGGAAACGCATCTGCAGATGCTGCGAGAAGCTATCTGCTTTTCCGGCTGAACGGAGAAGCAGACGAAGCAGAAACATATCTGAAGCTGTTCTGCGAAAAGAGCGGCACCGAGCCGAAATATGTTCGCAGATGGATGCCGATCGTCGCAGCAGCACAGATGGTAAAAGGCAACGAACGGGAGCGGGATTTCCTGATTTCCCAGATCGATATCACAGAACAGGAATGAGAGGGCGCATATGAAAATAACTGTTTGCATTGGCTCATCCTGCCATATAAAAGGTTCAAGGCAGGTGGTCGAGCAGCTTCAGTACCTGATCCGTCAAAATAACCTTGGTGACAAAATCGAGCTTTCCGGAACATTTTGCATGGAAAAATGTCAGGAAGGTGTTTGCGTTACGGTAGATGGTAAATTCTTCTCTGTAACGCCTGCGACTGTCGGCGAATTCTTTCAAAATAATGTTTTAGAGAAGGTGTTAAGATGATTTTGGCGCAAATTTGTGTGGGCTCGTCCTGCTATATTAAGGGCTCGGAGAAAATCATTGAGCTTTTCCAACAGGCAATCACTGATAATAATATCGAAGACGATATATCGCTTTCAGGCAGCTTTTGTACCGGCCTGTGCAACCGCGAGGGCGTGACAATTACGCTGGATGATGAAGTATATACGGGCATTACGCCCGAAACCTTCAAACAGTTCTTCGAGGAAAAAATTCTAAAGCGCATAATGCTTGAAAGGATATAGAAAAATGGAATGTTTAACATTCAAAAAATCCAACTGCAAAAACTGCTATAAATGCATCCGCCATTGCCCCGTAAAATCCATCCGTTTTTCGGGGAACCAGGCATATATTATCGGAAATGAGTGTATTATGTGCGGACAATGTTTCGTTGTCTGTCCGCAGAATGCAAAACAGATCGTTGATGAAACAGAAAAAGTTAAGGTGCTGCTCCAGAGCGACGATCCCGTGTTCGTCAGCCTTGCGCCGTCCTTTGTTGCAAATTACGAGGGTGTCGGCATTGATTCAATGAGAGAAGCACTCCGAAAACTCGGTTTTGCTGACGTCGAAGAAACCGCAATCGGAGCAACGATCGTAAAGCGGGAATATGAAAGACTTATAAAGGAAGAGCAGAGAGATATTGTAATAACCTCCTGCTGTCATTCCGTCAATCTGCTGATCCAGAAATACTTTCCGAATGTGCTTCCCTATCTTGCGGATGTATTATCGCCCATGCAGGCACATTGCAAAAACATCAAGGAACGTTATCCCAACGCGAAAACCGTTTTTATCGGTCCGTGCATTGCAAAGAAAGATGAGGCGCAGTATTATGAGGGAATCGTGGACGCCGTACTCACCTTCAATGAACTGACGCAGTGGCTGAATGCGGAAAATATCGTTCTCGAGAAGAAAACGGACACAAACGAAAACAGCAAAACGAGGCTCTTCCCCACAACGGGAGGCGTCCTCAAAACAATGGCGCTTGATAATCCCGCATATACCTACATGACCATCGACGGAACAGAAAACTGCATCGCGGCACTTCGGGATATCGAAAGCGGCAACCTCAAAAAATGCTTTATTGAAATGTCGGCGTGTGTCGGAAGCTGTATCGGCGGACCTGTTATGGAAAAATTCCGCAGCTCCCCGATCAGGGATTATCAAGCCGTATCGGAATACGCAGGTAAAAATGATTTCCCCGTTGAGCAGCCGGAGCGCGAACAGCTTACAAAATTCTTTGAACCGATCGAAAGAAAACTGGCTTGTCCCAGCGAAACGGAAATCGCGGACACCCTCAGACAGATGGGCAAAACAAAGCCTTCCGACGAATTGAACTGCGGTTCCTGCGGATACAACACCTGCCGTGAGAAGGCCATCGCAATCCTTCAGGGCAAGGCGGAAATATCCATGTGCCTGCCGCACCTGAAAGAAAAGGCAGAGAGCTTTTCGGATATGATCGCAAAGAATACGCCCAACGGTCTGATCGTCCTCAATGAGAAGCTCGAGGTTCAGCAAATCAACAACGCCGCAAGAGAAATTATGAACATTCGCCGCGCATCGGATATTCTCGGCGATCAGATCGTCAGAGTAATGAATCCGAAGATTTTTACGGATGTTCTGAGTACCGGACGTGACATTTACAATCACAGAGATTATCTTGCAGAATATAACAGATTTGTAGAAGAAACCGTCGTATATGACAAAGAGAACAGATTACTTGTCTGTATCATGCGTGATATTACGGATGAGGAAATGCAAAAAGAGAAGATAGAAAGCATCCGCCGGCAGTCGATAGAGGTTGCAGACAAGGTCGTAGACAAGCAGATGCGTATCGTTCAGGAAATTGCTTCCCTGCTTGGCGAAACCGCAGCAGAAACAAAGATCGCGCTGTCTAAACTGAAGGAGTCCATAAGCGATGAATAATCTTTGTGCAGATATTGGCTGGAAGAGCATCAACCACGAGGGTGAGGAGCTTTGCGGAGACCATATTGACATTGTAAATCAGTCTGACGGCTCTGTTGTTACGGTGCTTGCTGACGGGCTCGGAAGCGGAGTGAAAGCCAGCATCCTATCGACGCTCACTTCAAAAATCATCTCAACGATGCTCGCGGCAGGGCTGAAGCTTGAAGAATGCGTTTCTACGATCGCGGCTACACTGCCCGTTTGTTCTGTCCGCGGCGTTGCCTATTCCACATTTACAATCATACACATCATCGAAAATGAAACAGCAGAAATCATCCAGTATGATAATCCGCCTGTCATTTTTATCAGAAACGGGAACATTTTTGACTATCCAAAGACAGAGCTCTCCATCGATGGAAAAAAGGTATTCAAATCCGAAATCAAGCTTCAGGAGGACGACTGCCTGATCGCAATGAGCGACGGATGTCCGCACGCAGGCATCGGACTTGCGTTCAACTTCGGTTGGAAAGTGGAGGATATTGCAGAATTTATGCAGTCTCTATGTGCAGTCGGCTATACCGCAAAAACGCTTGCAACTATGCTCGTGGATCAATGCAACAAGGAATACGGATACCACCCCGGAGATGATACCACTGCCTGTGTGATTAAAATCCGGAAAAGAGAGCCGATGAATCTTCTGTTCGGACCGCCCCGCAACAGGGACGACTGTGACCGGATGATGTCTCTGTTCTTTGCAAAGGAAGGAAAACATATCGTCTGCGGCGGAACAACTGCATCCATCGTTTCCGCTTACCTGAAAAAGCCTGTCAAGGCACAGCTGAAATTCGAACGCTCGGATGTGCCTCCGATCGCAGAGATCGAGGGCGTCGACCTTGTGACCGAAGGCGTTGTTACGATAAACAAGGTTTTGGAGTATGCCAAGGATCATCTTGATAAGGATGAGCTTTATGAGAAGTGGAGTTTTGGTCATGACGGTGCTTCCATGATATGCAGATATTTGTTTGAGGAAGCCACCGATATCCACTTTTATGTCGGTCGGGCAGTCAATCCGGCCCATCAGAATCCTGATCTTCCCATCAATTTCAATATCAAAATGACCCTTGTTGAAGAACTTTCTCAATGCTTAAAGCAAATGGGAAAAACAATTAAAGTAAGCTATTATTAAAAAAGGAGATATAAAAATGCCGGGAAAATTTGACTTTCAGCCCGTGGATGAGATCCTGCAAAAAAACGGATACTGCGCTCAGTCCGTAATTGCAATTTTACAAGCCATCCAGGAGAAGTACCGCTATCTGCCGAGGGAGGTTTTTCCGTACCTGTCAGAAAAACTCGGTATGAGCGAAGCACGAATTTACAGTGTAGCAACGTTTTACGAAAACTTTTCTCTTGAACCGAAGGGAAAGTATGTCATCAAAATCTGTGACGGAACAGCCTGCCATGTCCGCAGATCCAACCTGATCCTGAACAAGATCAGAGAAGAGCTCGGACTGAGCGAGAAAAAGAAAACAACGGATGATAACCTGTTTACGGTAGAAACCGTTTCTTGTTTGGGCGCGTGCGGTCTTGCTCCCGTTCTGACGATAAACGATGTTGTTCATCCGGAAATGACACCGGAGAAAGCCATAGAGCTGATTCATCACCTGCAGGAGGAGGCAAAGAAAGATGCTTAAAAGCAGAGAAGAACTGAAAGCATACAGAAGCCTCTCTATTGAGTCTTATAAATCACAGACAAAGAAAATTATTGTCTGTGCAGGAACAGGCTGCGTTGCCGGCGGTTCCCTCAATATCCATGCAAAGCTCAAAGCCATTATGGAGGAAAGAGGAATTGATGTTGCCGTAGAGCTTATGGAAGAGCCGCATAACGATGTCGGGCTCAAGAAAAGCGGATGCCACGGCTTCTGCGAAATGGGTCCGCTTGTTCGTATTGAGCCGCAGGGCTGGCTTTATACCAAGGTCAAGGTGGATGACTGCGAAGAAATCATTGAAAAAACCATCGTAAATGACGAATGTGTTGAACGCCTTGCCTACCACAAAGACGGCGAGATCTACAGAGAGCAGTCCAACATCCCCTTCTACAGCAAGCAGACGAGAATCGTTCTTGAGCACTGCGGCAGAATCGATGCCGACTCCGTCCGTGAATATATTGCAATCGGCGGTTATACGGCATTTGAAAAGGCACTTTTTGAAATGTCGGGAGATGAAATCGTTGCCGAGATTTCAAAATCCGGTCTTCGCGGTCGTGGCGGCGGCGGCTTCCCTGCCGGAAGAAAATGGGAACAGGTCAGACGCCAGAAGGAGAGCAAGAAATATGTTGTCTGTAACGGTGATGAGGGTGATCCCGGCGCGTTTATGGACAGAAGCATTATGGAGGGCGATCCGCACAGAATGCTCGAGGGCATGATGATCGCCGGACTTGCTGTCGGTGCCGATGAAGGCTATATCTATGTCCGTGCAGAATATCCCCTTGCTGTCAGACGTTTAAGACGCGCTATCGACGAAGCCGAAAAAATCGGTCTGCTCGGCGAAAATATTCTCGGCTCCGGTTTTTCCTTCAAAATGCACATTAACTGCGGTGCGGGTGCATTTGTCTGCGGTGAGGGCAGCGCTCTGACTGCCTCTATCGAAGGAAAAAGAGGCTTCCCGAGAGTGAAGCCGCCCCGTACGGTTGAGCATGGACTTTTCGACAAGCCCACTGTTCTCAACAACGTAGAAACCTATGCCAATGTTGCTTCCATCATTACCAAAGGTGCTGATTGGTATCTTGGAATCGGCTGCGAAAAGAGCCCCGGTACAAAAGCGTTTGCGCTTACGGGAAATATCAAAAACACAGGTCTTATCGAAGTTCCTATGGGAACGACCCTCAGAGAGATCGTATTCGATATCGGCGGCGGCATGAGAGGTGACGGAGAGTTCAAGGCTGTTCAGATCGGCGGACCTTCCGGTGCTTGCCTTACAAAGGAACATCTCGATGTGCCGCTCGACTTTGACTCCCTCAAAAAAATCGGAGCCATGGTTGGCTCCGGCGGATTGGTCGTAATGGACAGCAATACCTGCATGGTTGAGGTTGCAAGATTCTTTATGCACTTCACGCAGAACGAATCCTGCGGCAAGTGCATCCCGTGCAGAGAGGGCACAAAGCGTATGCTTGAAATTCTCGAAAGAATTGTTGCCGGAGAAGGAAAGGAAGGCGACATCGAGCTTCTTCTGGAGCTTGCAGACACGATTTCCTCCACCGCCCTCTGCGGTCTCGGAAAGTCTGCATCTTCCCCCGTTGTCAGCACAATTCGGAATTTCAGGGAAGAATACGAAGCACATATCAGGGAAAAGAGATGCCCGGCAGGTGCCTGCCAGAAACTCAAGCGCATTTCCATTGATCCTGCAATTTGCAAGGGCTGCAGCAGATGCGCCCGAGCCTGCCCGGTAGGCGCAATCAGCGGAAAGATCAAAGAACCGTTCTCGATCGATCTCTCAAAGTGTATTCGCTGCGGCAGTTGTATTTCCACGTGTGCTTTCAAGGCAGTCAAGGAGGGCTGAACATGAACGAGAAACAGTATATGTACATAGACGGCATTCCTGCGCTGATTGAGGGAGAGAAGAACATCCTTGAGCTTTGCAGAAAAATCGGAATCAAAATGCCGACGTTCTGCTATCATACTGACCTTTCCATTTACGGTGCCTGCCGTATGTGTATGGTAGAGAATGAGCGTGGCGGACTGGATGCTGCCTGTTCAACGCCTCCGAAGGCAGGCATGAAGGTAAAAACCAATACCGAACGCCTGCGTAAATACCGGAAAAACATTTTGGAGCTTGTTCTTGCAAACCATTGCCGCGACTGCACGACCTGCGAAAACAACAACAAGTGCAAGCTTCAGGATCTGGCAATGAGATTCAATATTGAAGGCGTCCGCTTCCCGAATCGCGCCGTATCCACCAAAAATGAAGATACCTCATCGGTTTGCATTTCGAGAGATGCCGGTAAGTGTATTCTTTGCGGCGACTGCGTCAGAATGTGCAACGAAATTCAGAATGTCGGCGCGATCGATTTTGCCTTCCGCGGATCTAATATGAAAATCAGCACAGCCTTCGGCAAGCCGCTTTCCGAATCGCCCTGTGTCGGCTGCGGACAGTGTGCGGCAGTTTGCCCGACCGGTGCGATCGTAGTTAAAAACAACATCAGCTCTGTTTGGAAGGCAATCGACAACGCGAACGTCAAAACCACTGTTCAGGTTGCACCTGCAGTCAGAGTTGCGCTCGGAAAAGAACTCGGTATGGGCGACTGCGAGAATGCAATGGGCAAAATCGTTGCAGCACTTCGCCGTCTCGGATTTGACGAAGTATATGATACGACGCTCGGCGCCGATCTTACCGTAATCGAGGAAACAGAGGAATTCCTTGAGCGTCTGGAAAAGAACGAAAACCTTCCGCTCATTTCCTCCTGCTGCCCCGGTTGGGTCCAGTACTGTGAGAAAAAATATCCTGAATTCATTAAAAACGTGTCTTCGTGCCGCTCCCCGATGCAGATGATGGCATCTATCGTAAAATACAACAATCTCAAATCGTCAAGAGATATGTATCACGTTGCGGTAATGCCGTGCACCAGCAAAAAATTTGAAGCCGCACGCGATGAATTTAAGATGAACGGCATTCCGAATGTGGATGCAGTCCTTACGACCCAGGAGCTTATTTCGATGATCAAGGAATCAGGGATTATCTTTGACGCTCTTGAACCGGAAGCAGTCGATATGCCGTTTGGCACCATCTCCGGAGCCGGTGTTATTTTCGGCGTGACCGGCGGTGTTACGGAAGCAGTCCTTCGCCGCGTTGCTTCCGATAAATCGAGAACCGAGCTTCTTACCATCGCAAACGCAGGTCAGCGCGGCATGGACGGCGTTAAGGAATTTGAAGTCGTTCATGGTGAGAAAACGCTCCGTATTGCAGTTGTCAGCGGTCTCGGCAACGCATCCAAAGTGCTTGATCGTGTAAAGAACGGAGAACACTTTGATTTCATCGAGATCATGGCGTGCCCCGGCGGCTGCGTCAACGGTGCAGGACAGCCGTTTGACGGCGGAAACAAAGCGGAAATCCGCGGACGAGGACTCTATAACGCCGACAGACAGCAAAGCATCCGATTCTCCGAGGACAATCCCATGCTTTCAAAGATTTATCAAGAGGTAATCAAGGGTAAAGCTCACGAGCTTCTTCATGTAACCTATTCGTGCGGAGGCAAATGTGATGATTGATGTTACAGTATGTATCGGAAGCGCCTGCCATGTCAACGGCTCAAATAATGTTGTTATGACATTTCAGCATTTGATCGAACAGTATGATCTGCACGATAAAATCAATCTTTCCGGCGCATTCTGCATGAACAAATGCACAGGTAAGGATGTTGCAGTAAAAGTAAACGGCGAGACTTATCGAATCAACGCAGACGCAGCAAGAGCGTTTTTTAAGGAAACCATCCTTCCGCTCGTAAAATAATCAAGGGGCGGTCTCATCAAGAGGCAGCCCCTTCTGTCTATGGTTTTGTATACAAAGAAGTGCGTTTTTTCCAGCGCGCAAAGAGGAGCAGGGCAAAAATCGCGCCGCAGCTTTCACCTGCAAGCAAAGACGCGATCAGACCGATCTTGCCGAACAGGGCGTTGAACAGGAACATGAACGGGATATAGAACACCAGCTCGCGAACCACGGCGTGCAGGAGCGTATCGCGTCCGTCGCCCACTGCCTGCATACAGAACGAGGTATGATAGTTGAGAAACTGCGGGATGGAGCCGATACAGCGGATCTGCAAAAACAGTGTTGCAAGGGCAAGCGTTGTTTTCGCGCTTTCTGCATCACCTGCATTGATGTTCATAAACAGGCGCGAAATCGGTCCTGCAAGAATCTCAAACAGCACGATGCTCATTGCGCCGATGATGAGACCGTAGATACGGACGGTTTTGATGACCTTCTGCATCCGTTCGCGGTTGCCGGAGGAATAGTTATAGGCAACGATCGGGATCATGCCCTGACACAGACCGATGCCAATGGCATTGGGCAGGCGCTCAGCCTTGACAACAATGCCCGTTGCGGCAAGCGCCAGATCGCCGTGGAAGGACGACATGATCGAATTGAGGAAAATATTTGCGGTATCATACAGCGCAGTCAGGATGGCTGACGGCACGCCGACGGAAAACAGCTCTTTGATTTCCGGCTTCTCAATTTTCCGCGCATCGGAAAAACGGAGGCTGACAGGTGCGATTTTGGAAACCCGCTGCAAGGTGATAAGCAGATAGGCGCACGAAATGACATTGGAAAGCAGGGTTGCAAGCGCTGCGCCGAAGACCTCCCTGCCCTGCGGCAGAATGACGAACATGAACAGCGGATCGAGGATGATATTCAGGATACCGCCGCCGCTTAAACCGATGCTTGCCTGCTTGGAAAAGCCTGCATTTCGCAGCAGATGCGCCAGCGCCATGGAGAGAATGACCGGCACATCGCCGATGATAATTACCAGAATGGTATATTCTCTGGCATAGCCGATGGACTGCTCCGACGCGCCGAAAAGACGCAGGATCGGGTCAAGAAACACGCCAATGATAAGAGAATACAGCAGCGCGATGGCAATAGAGCCGTAGACACTGTAGGCGCAGACCTTTTTACTGTCCTCTTCCCGACCGGCGCCGATCAGACGCGCCATCAGACTGCCGCCGCCGATACCGAACAGGGCGGAAAAGGAGACCGTCATCATATAAATCGTAAAGACAACGGTGAGGGATGCGATTTTGATGGAGTCGCCGGTCTGACCGATAAAAATGGTATCCGCCAGATTATAAAGCAGATTGACAAGCTGGCTGATGATCGTTGGGATTGCCATTGCCGCAATCGCCTTCGGCACTGGCAGGGATTCAAATATGTCTTTTTTGTTTGTGATTTTTGCCACGGGATAGGACTTCTTTCTCTATAATCTTCGCATATTTTAACACATTCTGGCAAAAAAACAACCGGATGCGGCAAATTTTACCGCATCCGGAGCTGTTTTTTTATTATTGCAGATATGCCTTGAGCGCATCGCTTGCAATGGCAGGATCTTCCGAAACAGCAATGGTAAAGTCGAGATCGTTTGCCTTGCTGAATTTATCGCACCAGAGAACAAAGTCTTCCAGATCGGCAACGGTGGGGTTGTCGATGAGCTTATAGAAGCTGTCGATGAAGATGTGGCTGATGTCGAAATTGCCTGCGTGCAGGCCGCTGATAAAGCCCTTCAGGAAGTTCAGCTCACCGATGCGGTATTCCTGATAGTCGATCAGACGGACGTGCATATCAATATCATAACGGAGCTTGGTGCCTTTTTCGATGCAGACCATGCTTCCGGTTTCATTTTTTACTGCGGTGTTGATGTCGTTGATCAGTTGCTTGGTTTTTCCGGAGCCCTTCAGACCCATAAGAAGCTTGACCATACGAAATTCCCCCTTTTGTTTTGATACGGATATTGTATCAATTTTTCAGGCAGATTGCAACCTCTGCACAAAAAGTTTACAAATCAATAGCCGGGCTTGCCGAGCAGATGGAACATATTTTTCTTATAGAATTCCACGCCGGGCTGGTTGAACGGATTGACGCCGAGCATATAGGCGGAAATGCCGCAGGAAAGCTCGAAGAAATAGAACAGCTCGCCGAGCGTATCGGCATCAACCTCATCGGTCTGCAGGATCATGACCGGAACGCCGCCATCTACATGGGCATTGAGCGTTCCCAAAAATGCCTGTTCTTCAACGAAGTCAAGCGTTTTGCCTTCCAGATAATTCAGACCGTCCAGATTTTTCCAATCCAGCTCGATGGAGGTCTTTTTACGCGGCGGCGTGAAGCGGACGACGGTTTCAAACAGGTTGCGCTCGCCCTGCTGGATCATCTGACCGAGAGAATGCAGATCGGCAGTAAATTCCGCGGTTGCCGGGAAAATACCCTTTCCTTCCTTGCCCTCACTCTCACCGAAGAGCTGCTGCCACCATCCGCCGAAGGTGCGGAAGGCAGGCTCATAGCAGCAGAGCATTTCTATCTTCTTTCCCTTGCGGTACAAGAGATTGCGGATCGCTGCATACTGCCATGCCGGATTTTCAAAGGAGCGAATGTCAAGCTCCTTGCGCGCACGGGCTGCGCCGAGCATCACATCGACCGGACTGATGCCGGCAACTGCCATCGGAAGCAGACCGACTGCCGTCAGAACGCTGTAGCGTCCGCCGACATCGGGCGGAATGATGAAGCTTTCATAGCCTTCCTCGGTCGCCATCTGGCGAAGTGCGCCGTTGGCAGGGTCGGTCGTAACATAAATGCGCTTCTTTGCCTGTTCTGCGCCGTACTTGCGCTCGAGCATCCAACGCAGGGCGCGTGTTGCGATGGCAGGCTCCGTGGTCGTGCCGGATTTGGAAATAATATTGATGGAGAAATCCTTGCCCTCAAGAAGTGCGCACAGCTCCTGCCATGCACGGGTGGAAAGGTTATTGCCTGCAAAGAATACCTGCGGATCGCCGCTCTTCAGATTATGGTTCTGACCCTTGACCAGCTCGATTGCCGCACGCGGTCCGAGATAAGAGCCGCCGATACCGACAACCACGAACACCTCGGAATCATTGCGGATGCGCTCTGCCGCACGGCGGATACGGCGCATTTCCTCTGTTTCCTCAAAGGTCGGCAGATTCAGCCAGCCGAGAAAATCGTTGCCCAGACCCTTACGGTCGGTCAGCAGCTTGTGCGCATTGAAAACCTCCTGCTCCGTGGAAAGCAGATCCGGCAGGGACAGGTCGCCCCATACATTGGAAATATCAAGTTTAATCATATTCATTGACCCTTTCCTATCAAAAATTCTTCTAACTTAATGTTACATCAATTTTTCGGAAAACTCAACCAAAATGAGAAAAAAAGTTCACGGGGTGGAAATTATTGCACGAATTGTGTATAATAGCGGAAGAAACAGGAAAGGACCTATGATTATGAAGTACGGTTTTGGTGTCGATGTCGGCGGAACGACGGTAAAAATCGGTCTGTTTGAGGAAAACGGAACGATCACTGACCGCTGCGAAATTCCGACAAGAACGGAAAACGGCGGCGAAAAAATTTTGCCGGATATTGCTGCGGCAATTCAAGCGATGCTCACAAAAAACAGCATTGAAAAAAGCGCCGTTCTCGGTATCGGTATCGGCGTCCCGGGTCCTGTCAATGACGAAGGTCTGGTCAATCGCTGCGTCAATCTCAACTGGGGCGTTTTCAATCTGCACGAAGCACTCTCCGCTCTGACGGGTTTTTCCGTCAAAGCAGGAAACGATGCCAACTGCGCTGCCCTCGGTGAATACTGGATGGGCGGCGGCATGGGCACGAAAAGCACCCTGTTTGTCACGCTCGGCACGGGAATCGGCGGCGGCGTGATCATCGACGGGAAAATTCTCGGCGGTGCGCACGGTGTGGGCGGCGAGATCGGTCATATTACCGTGACTGCGCCGGACAAGGTCCCCTGCACCTGCGGAAAATGCGGCTGCGTGGAGCAGTACGCCTCCGCAAACGGCATTGTCCGTATCACGAAGGAACGACTGAAAAACAGCGCTGCACCAACCGTGCTGCGTGAAAAGGAAAAAATCACCTGCGCGGACGTCTTTTCTGCCGCCAAGCAGGGCGACGGCTTTGCAGTCGATACGCTGGAGCAGGTATTTGACTATTTAGGTGAAGCGCTTGCCTCTGCCTGCTGCATGGTCGACCCCGAGCGCGTAGTTCTCGGCGGCGGCGTTTCCAAAGCAGGAGATTATCTGCTGCAGGGCGTAAAAACGCACTTTAACCGCTATATGTTCCACGCCTGCAAGGGCACCCAGTTTTCCCTTGCGAAGCTCGGAAACGATGCCGGAATGTACGGCGCGTTCCGCCTGATTCTGTCCTGATAATGCATTTTTGATTGGGAGATACGATTTTGAACGACTGTTTACATCCTGTAATGACCGAAAAACAGATCAATGCCATGTCGGCACTGGCGCTGGCGCATATCGGCGACGCTGTCTTTGAGCTTCTGGTGCGCACAAAGCTCTGCGTTTCCGGCGGCACGACCAATAACCGTCTGCACCGCGACACCGTTGCACAGGTGTGTGCAGCGGCGCAGGCAGAATTTGCCGGGCGGATGCAGCCGCTTCTGACCGAGGCGGAGCAGAGCTATTATCATCGCGGACGCAATGCGCATCCGCACAGTATGCCGAAAAGCGCCTCCCCTGCCGTCTACGCCAGGGCAACCGGCGTGGAAACGCTGTTCGGCGCATTATACCTTCTCGGGCAGCAGGAACGGATCGCGGCGCTGTTCGCTGCCGTAACGGAGGATACTCATGCCGTTTGATGCGATATTTTTAAGCGCCGTTATCAAAGAATTAGAGCCGACCGTGATCGGCGCACGAATCGAAAAAATACAGCAGCCGGCGCGTGACACCGTGCTGCTGCTTCTGCGCGGACGCGAAAAGCTGCTGCTTTCCGCCAACGTCAACCGTCCGCGCATCCATCTGACGCAGGCAGGCTTCGACAATCCTGCGCAGCCGCCGATGTTCTGTATGCTTTTGCGAAAGCATCTTTCCGGCGGACGGATTGCCGCCATTACGCAGCCGCCTGCCGAGCGCAGTGTCGATTTTACGCTCGACTGCACGGACGAGATGGGAATCCCCTGTCAAAAGCATCTGATTTTGGAGCTGATGGGGCGCAATTCCAACCTGATCCTGACCGATCCGGACGGGAGAATTATCGACTGTCTGCGGCGTGTGGATTTTGAAATGTCCGAAAAGCGGCAGGTGCTGCCCGGACTGTTTTACCACGAAGCGCCGCGGCAGGACAGATATATTCCGCAGGAAACAAACGAGGAAACGCTGCGTGCACTGCTTTGTGCCGTGGACTGCCCGAAAAAGCTGGATAAATGGCTGCTTGAAACCTTTGCAGGCTTCTCTCCGCTGATTGCACGGGAAATCGCTTACGGCTTCTGCGGTGAAACTGACCCCGATATTTTATCCTTGGACAAGAACGCCCTTGCAGGCTATCTTGCAAAGCAGTTCTCATTTACCGCGCCGTTTGCGCCGGTGATGCTTCTGCGCGAGGACGAAAAGCCGTCAGACTTTTCCTACCGTCCCATTTGCCAGTACGGAAATTATATGCGCTCGCGCCGATTTGACAGCTTCTGCGCCCTGCTCGATGCCTTCTACACGGAAACCGACCGTGCAGACCGGATGCGTCAGAAATCGCAGACGCTGCGTAAAACGGTATCTACCCTGCTTGAGCGCACAATCCGCAAGCTTGCCATTCAGCGCAAGGAGCTGGAAAGCTCCCTCGACCGCGAACAGCTTCGCCGTTTAGGCGACATTGTAACTGCAAATCTGCACGCAATTTCGCGCGGTCAGACGCTTCTGCGCGCCGTGGATTTTTACGATGCGGAAATGAAAGAGATTGACATTCGGCTTAAGCCCGAGCTTTCGCCGCAGCAGAATGCGGCAAAATTCTACAAAGACTACGCCAAGGCAAAGCACGCGGAGAAAATTCTAACGGAGCAGATCGCCTCCGGCGAAACGGAAGCGGAATATCTTGCAGGGGTTTTGGAGGAGCTCAGCCGCGCCGAAAATGAGCGCGACCTTTCCGAGATCCGCGCAGAATTAGAAGACGGCGGATATGTCCGTCCGACCGACCGCCGCAAGGGCAAGCCGATGAAGCGTCCGCCGTCAAAGCCGATGGCATTTACTTCCTCGGACGGCTATATGATCTTAGTCGGCAAAAATAACCGCCAGAACGATCAGCTTTCGCTGAAAAGTGCGCACAAAAACGACCTGTGGCTGCACGTGCAGAAATTTCACGGTGCGCACGTCATCATCGAATGCGGCGGCGCGGAGGTGCCGGACGAAACCGTGACGGAGGCGGCAATGCTCGCAGCACTCTATTCCGAGGCAAAGGACAGCCAGAACGTCCCCGTCGATGTCACGCCGGTCCGTTTTCTGAAAAAGCCGAACGGCGCAAAGCCCGGCATGGTCGTCTACGACCGCTACCGTACGGTCATCGTCACACCCGATGCCGCCCTGCCGGAAAAGCTGCAAGAGAATTTTTAACGGCATTTCCGATAAGCATATTATGCTGCTATTCACTTCATCATAAGAAATAATCATCGAAATTTGCAAAACAACTGACACGGAGGACGCACAACATGACCGAACTGGAAGCCATCTACGCCCGACATTCCGTCCGCTCCTATACGGACAGAAAAATTGAAGACGAAAAAGTGCAGCAGCTGCAAGCGCTGATACAAGAGGTCAATGCGCAGGGAAATCTGCATCTGCAATTCATCGCAGATGCCGGAAAGACCTTTAACCGGCTGCTGAATAAATTTATGGGACTCGGCAGCGCGCCGAGCGTGATCGCCTGCGTGGGAAAAGATGACGATACACTCGACGAGCGCATCGGCTACTACGGTCAGAAAATCGTGCTTGCCGCGCAGCAGTTAGGCTTGAATACGTGCTGGGCAGGCACCTTCAACGCCAAAAATGTTGCCGCGCAGATCGGCGCCGGAGAACGGCTGGTCATCGTTATTGCCATCGGTTACGGCGCAACGCAGGGAAAAGTCCGCCGCTCGAAAAATGCGCAGGAGGTCTGCGATGAGTTTTCCTCCGCACCTGCATGGTTTCAGCGCGGTATTGAAACGGCGCTGCTTGCCCCAACCGCGATCAATCAACAGAAATTCAAAATCTCTCTTGCGTCGGACGGCAGCGTTTCCTATCAGGATCTCGGCGGCGTTTTCAGCAAGGTCGATCTCGGCATTGTGAAATACAATTTTGAAGTCGGCGCAAACAGTGAAAAATAATTCCGGAATGCACTCCTAATGAAAAATTTGGGGTACATTTTTCTGTATATCGGAGGCATCTTCGCATTGCTGAAAATTTTGCTTGACAAGTGACCGGCTGGTCACTATAATGTGCAGTGTCCAGACGGTCACCATTTTTCTGTACGGAGGATTTTATGGAAAACACAACAAAATCACGGATTTTGGAGGAAGCCCTTGCCATGTTTGCAGCCAACGGCTACAAGGGTACGAATCTGCGCGATCTTGCTGCACAGATCGGCGTAAGCAAGTCCGCACTGTATAAGCACTTTGAAAGCAAGGAAGCCATCTGGAATGCGCTCTTTGACAAGATGGAAAGCTATTATGATGCGCGTTTCGGCTCCGCGGAGCATATGCCGCCGGTCCCGAAATCGTACGAGGAGCTTCTTGCCCTGACGATGCGCCTTGCCGATTTTACAATTCACGATCCGAACGTGATTCTGACAAGAAAAATCCTTCTTACGGAGCAATTCCACGATGAACGCGCCTGCAAGCAGGCAACTGCGCATTTTCTTACCGGCACGAAAAATATTTTTACCGGCATTTTTTCGGCAATGATGGCTGACGGACTTCTGAAAAAGGATGATCCTGCCATGCTTGCCTTTGCCTACACCACGCCCATTACGGCGCTGATTCATCTTTGTGACCGTGAGCCGGACAGCGAATCGGAAATCATGGCGCAGATTGAAGCCTTTGCCGGACATTTTATTGCAACATACCGAAAAAAAAAGGAAGAAATCTATGGAAAATATCATTGAAATTGAACATCTGAACAAATCCTTCGGAACAGTCAAGGCAGTACAGGATCTGTCCTTTCAGGTAAAACGCGGCGAGTTATTCGCATTTCTCGGCGTAAACGGCGCCGGAAAATCCACGACTATTTCCATCCTCTGCGGACAGCTGCAGCGTGACAGCGGCAACGTTTCGATCTGCGGCAGAAGCATCGACCATTCCCTTGCGGAAATTACCCGGAAGCTGGGCGTTGTGTTTCAGAATTCCGTCCTCGATCAGCCGCTTTCCGTGCGCGAAAATCTGAAAAGCCGCGCCGCTTTATACGGTATCACCGGAAAGGCGTTTGAAGCACGTCTGAAGGAGCTTGCCGAGCTGCTTGACTTTTCCGATCTGCTGAACCGGACGGTCGGAAAGCTCTCCGGCGGTCAACGGCGCCGCATCGACATTGCCCGCGCCCTTCTGCACAACCCCGAAATTCTGATTCTGGATGAGCCGACAACAGGTCTTGATCCGCAGACACGAATGCTGCTTTGGAATGTGGTAAATACCCTCAGAAAGCAAAATGGCATGACCGTCTTTTTAACTACGCATTACATGGAAGAAGCCGCCGATGCGGATTATATCGTCATCCTTGACAGCGGTAAAATTGCCGCAGAGGGTACTGCTCTCGCCCTGAAAAACAAATACACCGGCGACTATATCACGATCTACGGCGAAACCGACTGCTCCGATTTCGGTTATCCGACGCAGACGCTCCGTGACGCTGTTCGCATCTGCGTTCCTGATACGCAGGCGGCAACCAAGCTGATCCTGACCTATCCCGAGCGTTTTCGGGATTATGAGATCACCAAGGGCAAAATGGATGACGTTTTTCTTGCCGTCACGGGAAAAGCATTGGAAGGAGGCAGCGGAAAATGACAGGACTTCATCAGCTGACAAGGCGAAATCTGCGCCTGTTTTTCAAAGACAAGGGTATGTTTATTACCTCTCTGATCACGCCGGCAATTCTGTTGGTGCTGTATGCAACATTCCTTGCCAATGTCTATAAGGACAGCTTCCTCTCCGCTCTGCCGCAGAGCTTTGCGATTGACGAAAAAATCATTGATGCAACGGTTGCAGGGCAGCTCATTGCCTCGCTGCTTGCCGTCAGCTGCGTTACCGTGGCATTCTGCTCGAATATGCTGATGATCGGCGACAAGGCAAACGGTACCATCCGCGACCTGACGGTTACGCCGCTCAAGCGCTCCACCCTTGCCATTTCATACTACGCAGCATCGGCTCTGAGCACGCTGATCGTTACATTCAGCGCACTTGCGCTCTGCCTTGGCTATCTTTCCACGCAGGGCTGGTATCTGAGCACTGCGGATGTTTTCAGTGTGATTTCGGACGTGTTCCTGCTGACTCTGTTCGGCACTTCCCTTTCCTCGTGCATCCACTTTTTCCTCAGCACAAACGGACAGGCATCCGCCGTCGGTACCGTTATCAGCGCAGGTTACGGTTTTATCTGCGGCGCGTATATGCCCATTTCCAGCTTCTCCGAGGGTCTGCAGAAGGTTCTGTCCTTCCTGCCCGGCACCTACGGCACCGCGCTGCTTAAAAACCATATGCTCCGCGGCGTTTTTGAAGAAATGCAGAATGTCGGCTTCCCCGAAGAGGCTGTGACCGGCATTCGGGAGGCGATCGACTGCAAATTGGCCTTTTTCGGACACAATGTTTCGCAATTTGCGATGTATTGCATCCTCATCGGTGCCGTCATCCTCTTCACGTCTCTGTTCGTGCTGTTCCATCTGGTCATAAAAAAGAAAGCAAAATAAAAAAGCGCTGCTTGCGTGCACAAAAAAGCTACAGGGCATATGGGCGGTGCTCTAAAGGACAGTTCTAAGTAGGACACGGTGCAATCCGTTTGGGTTGCACCGTTTTCCTTTGTTTTACGCCACTTTCGTGGGATTGCTGCGGATTTCTTCCATAGCAGCAATGATTTCTTCTTCGTCGGGAACGGTAACAATATCCACCGACCGAAAGTGAATTTTGATCGGAACGTGCTTCTTTCCGTCCTCACCCTTTACGCTGTTGAATATCTCAATTTTCTTAATAAGCGTATTTACAAGCGTTGGGGTGAGTTCTTGAATATCGGTACATTCACGGATATTTTCAAGAAACGCTTTCAAATCGGCCGCATCCTGCTTCGCCGTCTGGATTTCAGCTTCTGTTTCCGATACGAATTTCGT
>R26__coassemble_521_pt1 | contig 23472 bp, 21 predicted proteins | sample R26__metabat2_low_PE_037 | metagenome-assembled genome bin R26
GGTCGATCGGATTCTGGAGCTGGATGCACAGCGACGCGCTCTGATTCTCGAAACAGAAACGCGCAAGGCGGAGCAGAACAAGGTTTCCAAGGAAATCCCCATGCGGAAAAAGGCAGGCGAGGATGTTGCGCCGATTTTCAAGCGCATGGGCGAGCTGAAGGCGAAAATTGCCGAAAACGATAAAAAGCTGACGGATGTGGAAGCGGAATATCGCACGTTGATGCTGTCTCTGCCGAATCTGCCTGATCCCGACCTGAAGCCGGGCGGCAAGGAAAACAATGAGCCGCTGCGCTACTACGGCGAGCCGCACGTTTTCAACTTTGAGCCGAAGCATCATGTCGATCTTTGCACCGATCTCGGTCTGATCGACTATGAGCGCGGCACCAAGCTGGCAGGCTCCGGCTTCTGGATCTATCGCGGCATGGGCGCACGTCTGGAATGGGCGCTGCTCAACTATTTCATGGACTGCCATCTGCGCGACGGCTACGAAATGGTCGTTCTGCCGCATATGCTCGAGTACCAGTGCGGCGAAACTGCCGGTCAGTTCCCGAAATTTGCAGACGAGGTCTACAAAATCGAAAATCCGACCGATGACCGGATGCACTTCATGCTTCCGACGGCGGAAACCGCACTTGCATCCCTGCACCGCAACGAAATTCTCACCGAGGCCGATCTGCCGCACAAGCTGTTTGCCTACACCCCGTGCTTCCGCAGAGAAGCAGGCTCCCACCGTGCAGACGAGCGCGGCATGGTGCGCGGTCATCAGTTCAATAAAATCGAGATGTTCCAGTACACTCTGCCGGAAAAATCCGACGAAGCATTTGAAGAGCTTGTCGGAAAAGCAGAGGAGTTAGTCAAGGGACTGGGCTTCCATTTCCGTACCGTCAAGCTGGCAGCAGGCGACTGCTCGGCTTCCATGGCACGCACCTACGACATTGAAATCCAGATTCCGTCCATGAACGGCTACAAGGAAGTCTCCTCCGTTTCCAACGCAAGAGACTATCAGGCACGCCGCGGCAATATCCGTTTCCGCCGCGAAGCTACCGGCAAGACCGAATTCGTCCACACGCTCAACGGCTCCGGTCTGGCAACATCGAGAATTTTCCCGGCAATGGTCGAGCAGAATCAGCGCGCTGACGGCTCCATCGTTGTTCCGGAGGTCCTGCGCAAATACCTCGGCGGTCTGGAGATCATTGAGAAATAATCATTTGTAATTTGGCGGTACGCCGCTGAAAATAAAAAAGGAGGAAAACCCCATGGCAAAAAAAGAAAAGAAAAAGGGCGGAATTATCAAAGAGTTTAAGGAATTCGCTCTGCAAGGCAACCTGTTTGACATGGCTGTCGGCGTTCTCATCGGCGGCGTGTTCAAGGATTTGGTTGCATCGTTTACCGACAATATTATCATGCCGATCATCTCTATCTTCACCGGCAGTGTTGATTTCTCTTCCTGGCAGATCGCATTGCCGGCCCTGTTCGGCGACAAGATCGATCCGGAAACCGGCGAAGTCATCGTCAACTACCTGAACTTGGGCAACTTCCTTTCCGCAATCATCACCTTCTTTATCCTTGCTATCGTCATTTTCCTGATGATCAAGGGCATGAACACGCTCCGCGCCCATGCCAAGAAGAAGGAAGAGGAAGAGCCTGCTCCCGATCCCGAGCCCTCCAACGAGGAAAAATTACTTACCGAAATCCGCGATCTGCTGAAGCAGAAATAACGCATATATACATTCTGACTGCCGCAAAACACGCTTCATCCCTGTTTTGCGGCAGTTGCCCTATTCCGAACCACAATATCTTGTAGATTTTCCCCTGTTTTGTTCATATTGTATAAATTTGTCGAATTATGTCGAATGATTTTTGGCTATTTTTTATGAAATTTCCTTGCAAAACCGCGAACGGTATGCTAAATTAAAGCTACCGTTTTTGCAATGCGGAGTTCAAGGAGGAGGAATGAAGTAAGATGGAAAAACTGTATCGTGTCCTGCTTGCCAACAGCAGCGAGGAATTTTCCGATAAACTCGCGGCAACGCTCAAGCAATCCGACCGGTACGCTGTCGTAGGAACGGCGAATGATGGTATCCGCGCAATCGAACTGTTGAAGGAGGTCAAGCCGGAGTTTCTGGTGGTAGATACGATGCTGCCGCAGGCTGACGGTGTGGCTGTCCTTAAAGCTGCCAATGCGCTTGAGAAAAAGCCGATGCTTTTGGTGCTGGCGGATTTCATGACGGAATTCGTATCGAATCTGCTGGTCAGTCTGGGCGTGCAGTACGTCCTGCTCAAGCCGTGTACGGCACGCGCCGTGCTCGAACGTCTCAACGAAATGCGGGAGAGTCTTTCTCCGCGCAGTCCCTACACAAAATCAAGAGAAGCGAATGTGGAAGCGATGGTCACGTCGATGATCCATGAGATCGGCGTACCGGCACATATCAAGGGCTATCAGTACCTGCGTGAGGCGATCATCATCGCCGTCAACGACATGGAGGTCATCAATGCCATTACGAAGGTGCTGTATCCGCAGGTCGCCAAGACTTTTGCCACAACGCCGTCGCGTGTCGAGCGTGCGATACGCCATGCCATTGAGGTCGCATGGGATCGCGGCGATCTGGAGACGCTGCAGCGATTTTTCGGCTATACGGTTTCCAATACGAAGGGCAAGCCGACCAATTCGGAGTTTATTGCCCTGATCGCGGACAAGCTGCAGCTGCAGCTCAAGCGAATGGAGCCGATCGCCATATGAGCAAAAAATTTGCCGGAAGGTTCCTCTTTGGAGGAAGCCCTTCCGGCGATTTTTTCGCTGTGATAGTGTTTGAAGCTATCAGTCAGTTTTGTCATTCTATTATTTGTCCCCACATTCCACCGTTTCGCAAGGACAAGGACGGAAAAGAAGGCAGGAGCAAGCCCCTGCCCTACAAAGCGAAACAATCTCTCCGTGTTATTGCTCCGAAGCCTTTTTCTTTTACTTCCCGTCAAAGACGCCTGCACGGTCGAGCATGACCAGCAGACGGACGGCGTCCTCACCGAGATCGATGATGGTATCGCTGTCTCTGCCGCCGCAGCCGAGCAAAATGCCCTTATCCAGCAGCTTTTCGATGGTCGGGCGGTAAAATTCGCTCTTAATATCCTTCAGAAGCTCGTAGCGCACCTCCGGCACCTCCATTCCGTAGTATTCTGCCAGAAGCGATGCCTCCGCCTCCGCTAATTTGCGCAGATTTTCATCCGAACGCAGCCATTCGGTTGCGCGGAGCTGGGTGTGGAAGCTGTGCTCTAAAATCATGCCGATGGTCCCTGCCTGTGCGGCATAGCGGATGACGCCGTAATAGTCCGCATCGCCGGCGCTGTTCCAACGCACAACGTACTGCGGCTGCTGCGATGTACCCATCACCGCGGCGATTGTTTCGGACAGCTCGCGTGCCAGCGTCTGCCCCTTGCGCGTCACCGGATAGATGACACGCACATAGTCTACCGTATCGTTGCGCTCATCGGCAACGGCGTTGCTGTGCAGGCTCAGAAGCAGCTCGCAGCCCTTCGATGCCATGCCGCGCTCATACAGTGAGGGATTGTCAGTTACTGCCGTGCGCGTGCAGATGACCTCGAAGCCGAAGCGTTCAAGCGCTGCTTTCAGATACTTCTGCAATTCAAACATCCGCGTACCCTCCTTGTAGTCGGGATTTGCGGGACTGGGATTTGAGCCGAGCGTATGACCGGCGTCAATACAGATTTTCATTTGTTACCTCCGTTCTTTTCGTACTGTGTACCGAAATAAAAGCTGATGACAACGGTATAGACCGTCAGAAATTCGCGCGGATTGACCCTGCCGATGACGGCGAGGATGGCAAAAACAAGCGTAATTGTCAGCGTGACCAGAGATTTGATGCGAAGCAGGCGTGTCAGCTGCTCTTTCATCTGCCTCTCACCTCCTCCAGATCGTCCAGACGGTGATTTACGACCTTGAGTTTTTCCTCCAGCACGGGGATCCGTTCGCCGAATCCGTTGTGCTTGTCCACCTTTTTTTCAAGCTGAGCGAGGCGATAGCTGGTCAGCTTCGATGAGGCAAGCACGCCGCTCAGACTTCCGAGCAAAGTGCCTGCCAGTGACAGAATTGCCACCAGAATTTCGCTGTTCATCCGCATCACCTCCTCACCGTTTGGTGCAAAATGTAAAATAATTGCCGCCGATCGTGCAACGGTTGCAAATCGGGCGGCAGTATGTTAAAATTCAATCATCTGTGAAAGGGGGCGATCCGGTTGAAAATTACGGCAAAGCAGGCAATTCAGGCATCCTTCCGGAAGCTCCTGCTGACAAAATCTCTGGATAAAATTACCGTTCGGGACATTGTGGAGGACTGCCGTCTCACCCGAAATACGTTTTATTATCATTATGAGGATATTTACGATCTGTTTGACGACTATTTAGACACGCAGATGCACATTCTGTGGCAATCGCTTCCCAATGCAAGCCGATGGGATGCCGTGCTGATGCATCTGCTTGACTGCATCTGCGAAACGCCGCAGATGGGACGCCATATTTTCTTTTCCAAAAAGCGTGAGGCGATGCACCAGTATCTGAACAAGGTGCTTGCCATCTCACTTGACCGTTATCTGCTGGAAAATATGCAGGGTCTGCGTGTCAGCGCCGATGATCGCCGCCTGATTCTCGACACCTGCTCCAACGCCCTCTACGGACTGATCGAGCAATGGCTCACGGGACCGGACGCGGTGCTGCTCAAATCCAGACTGCAGCGCGTTCTGCGCAGCTTCGAGGGTGCAATTCGTCAGGCGCTGGAATATTGCGCCGAACATCCTGCCGGAAAGGAGGAATCGCTGTGAATCAGCATTACGGAATTGTAAAAAGTGCAAAAATCATCAACGTTGCCTCGGCAGCGCTGATGTCGCTGGCAGGACTGCTGCTGCTCATCGTTCCGACGATGGAAGCCTTTACCGCGCAGCGAATCCTGCTCGGAAGTCTGTTCGCCCTGACAGGTCTTGCCAAGCTCTTCGGCTATTTCTCCAACGATCTGTACCGTCTGGCATTTCAGTTTGATTTTGCCATCGGCGCTGCCTGTGAGTTTATGACAGCGCTGATTTTCCTGCTGCCCGAAACGGCATTCCGCTACCTTCCTGCCGTGATTGCCGCGTATGTTCTGCTCGACGGACTGCTCAAGCTGCAGACCTCCCTCGATGCGCGGCGCTTCGGTATGCATCGCTGGATGATCATTCTGGCAACCTCCGTACTGCTCAGTCTGGGCGGCGGATTTGCCGTCTATGCCGTCTCCTTCGGACTTTTTCGCTATTTCGCCATCGTCGGCATCATGCTGATCGCCGATGGCTTTGAAAACATTTTCGTCACCGCCTATACCGTCCGTGTCCGTGCAAAGAAAAAGCAGGTTTCCGAGCAGTTCGGTCTGGACGAAACGGAGGAATGAGCTATGCAGGTATGGAACCGTAAAGAACTGATCGAAGAGCCGGAGGTCGGTGCCGGCGCCATTCACTTTGCCTACGGCACCGCGTTCGGGCGGATTCTCGCAAAAGCCATTCTCTGCCGCAGATTTGTGTCAAACGCCTATGCCGCGTGGCAGAAATCCTCGCTCTCCAAAGGCAAGGTGCAGAAATTCATCGCGCAGTACGGCATTGATGTTTCCGACTGTACCGCGCAGGAATTTTCCGATTTCAACGACTTCTTCACCCGCCAGAGGGCAGATTATGTAAACCAGACGCAGGAAGACGAGCTTCCGGCGATTGCGGATTCGAAGCTGCTTGCCCTGCCGATCTCCGAGCGCAGCCGCTTTCGTATCAAGGGCGTCCCCTACACCGTTTCGGAGCTTTTGGAGGACAGCGCGGCGGCGAAGGAATTTGAGGGCGGACTGTGCCTGATTTTCCGTCTTTCGCCCGATGACTACCACCGCTATGTCTATCCCGACAGCGGCAAACAGGGGCAGACCTATGAAATCCGCGGCGTGCTGCATACGGTCAATCCGATTGCCGCGGATATGAAGGTCTATCGCCGCAACACCCGCTGCTGCACGATGCTGCACACGCAGCATTTCGGCAATGTGATGCAGATGGAGGTCGGAGCGCTGCTGGTCGGAAAGATCATCAACCACAATGAGATTCCCGGCACGGTAAAAAAGCTGCAGGAAAAGGGCTATTTTGCCTACGGCGGCTCAACGGTCATTTTGCTGCTGCAAAAAGATACGGCGCAAATTGACGAGGACATTCTTTATTACAGTGCGCAGGGCATTGAAACCAAGGTGCGTCTGGGCGAAAAGATCGGTACGGCAATATGAAATACGGTGCATCTTTTTTTCAGAATCGGGACTGTGCATACTTCCCCTGCCACAGCGGTGCAGACAATGAAAGCTTTAACTGCCTGTTCTGCTACTGCCCTCTTTACGCTTTGGGCAAAAACTGCGGCGGCAGCTTTACCTATTCCGAAAGCGGCATCAAGGATTGTTCCGGCTGTCTGTTCCCCCACCGTCCGGATAGCGCCGAAAAAATTGCCGCACGCTTTCCCGAAATTGCCGCATTGTGCGCAAAATCGGATACTCCGTAACGAATTGTCTATCTTATCATTGCGCGCCGCCGCAGTATCGTACCTGTCATTGCGAGCGAATGAAATGAGCGTGGCAATCTGTCCGTATCGTATTTCGAGAAATGTCAGAAATTTGCAGGGAAAGATTGCCACGGAAGCTGACGCTTCCTCGCAATGACAATGACGAAAGATTGCACCACTTTTCGTTCCTCTCCGTAGGGCAGGGGCGTCTCCTGCCAAAACATACATTCTCTATTTCTGTCTTCCGAAAAAACAACTTGCTTTTTCGGAAGAATCCGATATACTTATCTTAACAAAGCGATACTGCTGGGAGTAGGAACAGCGCGTTAAGTACCGGTTGGATGGGAGGTTGCCGCCGGGCGAAGGGATTTTTTGCAATTCCGCGGTGCTGCTTCCGCAACCGCCTGGGCAGGTGCCTCATCTGGCATAGTGTCGCCGTATATTTTCAACCTCCTCCCGAAAAAAAGGAGGAATTTTTTATGCCCGAAACCGTATCTCTCGCCCCCGGTCTGTATCGCAGTCCGTTTTCCCGTGCATACTGGCGTGATGCCTGCAAGGAACTGAAAAACGTCCGTATGCTTGTGATCGCCGCAATTCTGATTGCCGTTCGCGTTGCGCTGAAGCCCCTCAATATTGAACTCACGCCCACCCTGAGCATCAATTTCGGCTTCTTTGTCAATGCGCTCGGCGCAATGATTTTCGGACCGGTCGTTGCCATTGTCTCCGCAGCCGTCAGCGACACCTTAGGCTGTCTGCTCTTTCCGAGCGGCATCTACTTTTTTCCGTTTATTTTTACCGAAATCGCAGGCTCGCTGATTTTTGCCCTGTGCCTGTACCGCGCACCGTTAAGCGGCAGCCGCGTAACGCTGTCACGGTTTCTGGTGTGTCTGCTGGTCAACATCGTCATTCAGACGCCGATCATGCTCCTGTATTATCAGATGATTCTCGGCAAGGACTATCTGCTTTTCGATCTGCCGCGCATCTGCAAAAATCTGGTGCTGTTTCCGCTGGAATCGCTCCTGCTGATCCTGTTTCTCAATGTCCTTTTGCCGGTCACCTATCGTCTGAAGCTGACCTACGATCCGCCGAAAAAGCTGAAAATCTCCGGTCGACTGATCGCCTTTATCGCCGCGCTGTTTCTTCTCGGCACGGCAGCAACGGCAGGCTATCTGTGGTATGACTACAATGACCGCAACCATGCCACCGATTTTACCGGCACGGAGCGCGCGGTGTACAACCATATGCTTTCCGAAACCCTGACCGACGGAGACGGGCTTGTTCTGGTCAACACGATCTACCGTACAGCGTTTGCGCCGGAGGAGGTCGTCACCTACTCGGTCTATACGGCAGACGGCGCAGTCGATGAAGCGATCTGGAACTGTAAAAATTCCGAGGTCACGGACGATGCTTCGCTGGTTTTTGAGGGGAAATACACCGCCGTTCTGGATAAGGATACGCACGCGGTGCTATCCGAACCGAAAACGTCAGACTGATTTCGATACTGCAAAGATTCTTCGCTTCGCTCAGAATGACATCATAAAAAACTCCTGCGAAAACAAGTGTTTCCGCAGGAGTTTCAGACTGTCAAAAAAGTCCGTAACCGTCAAAATCAGTATCGTTCTATGTCATTCCGAGCCGATTGTAAATCGGCGTGGCTGCACAGCCGTTGACGGCTTTGCCGTCTTACGGATGTGGCGTACCCCCTGCGGGTAGAATCTGTCCCTCGTATAGACGATCCGCTAATCGAAGGGACGGATTGCCACGCGCAGCTATGCTGCGCTCGCAATGACAAGAACGGAAGCAGTATCAAATTTGTCATTCCGAGGCTGGCGAAGTCAGCCGTGGGAATCCGTCCGCAGCGAATAGGCAATGCAGAAATCGAAGGGACGGATTGCCACGACCAGTGTGCGCACTGGTCTCGCAATGACATAGGAAGACAAGCGTTCCGGTTTTTCCGCTTGCGAACTTTATATCAGTACAAAAACTCCTGCGAAAACAAGTGTTTCCGCAGGAGGTTCAGACTGTCAAAAAAGTCCGTAACCGTCAAAATCAGGACAATTTTCGTTCTATGTCATTGCGAGCCGCTTGCGGCGTGGCAATCTGTCACTTTCGATTATTGCACTACTTATTCGTTACAGACAGATTCCCACGCTCATTTCATTCGCTCGGAATGACAAGTGGGGAAAGCTTGTTTCACAAGAAGTATGACTTACTGCGTAACTCTCACACCTGCACAGCGTTGGCGGCTTTGCCGCCTTACGGATGTGGCGTACCCCTTGCGGGTATACCGTACCCATGTACGCCGACGGATGGGAGTTGCTTGTCTTCCGAACTTTTTGGCAGCCTGTCAGCGTGTCGAAAAGGGTTTTTCGACACGCTGAAACTCCTGCGAAAACAAGTGTTTCCGCAGGAGTTTTTCTATTATCAGAAAACTGTTATTCCGCGCCGACGGTCTTTTCCACCCGCTGCAAACACAGCAGCGCCAGCGCACAGCCTACGACGGACAGGGCGATGCATACCAGCAGCATATTCTTAACGCCCACGCCATCGATCAGCGTTCCGCCGAGCAGGTATGCAAGCATACAGCCGAGGGTATTTGCCGTTCCGAGGTAGGTCTGCCCCTTGATGACATTGCGCTTTTCAATCACCGAGCCTGCATAGTACACCGTGCTGACAGCGAACATCGCAAAGCCGAGCATCTGCGCCGTCTGGGCGATATACAGTCCGACCGCGCCCGGCAGCACCAGAGAAAGCAAAAGCCGCAGCGTCATAAATCCGCACGATGCAAAAAGCAGCAAATCGCAGCGGATTTTTTTCACGACCTTCGTAAACAGGAACATGATCGGCAGCTCGACCACCGCAGCGATCAGCAGCGCCGTTCCCTGCACGCTTGTCGCTTCCGCAAGGGTCGCATCCGTCAGCTTGCTCTGCGCAATGCGGAGCATACAGTTGCTCAGCACATTGTGCCCGATATACAGCAGCACCGCCGCGGCAAGCATTCCGAGGAATTTTTTATGCTCGCGGAAAAATTCTCCGGCGGCAGACGGAAACTCTTCCATTTCGAGATTGTTTTTTCCGCCCGAAAACTTGTCATCACCCGCCACCGTCATCACAGCCATCAAAAATGCAATGATCGTCACACCGCCGGCAATCGGAACGCCGTCCATGCCGAGATAGCCGATGACGATCGGTGCGATACGGGCAGCCACGCCAAAGCAAACCGAGCCGACGCCGCGTGCAAGACCGAAGTTGATGTACTCTCCGCTGCGGATATATGCCATGCCGAGAGCGTTGGTAAATGACGGCAGCACCTGCAAGCCCACGCACGCGCCTGCAAACACGGCAGCCATTGCCGCATTCGGAAGCGCAAGCATCGTCACGGTGCAGCACAGTGCGGTAAATGCGCCGGAAAGCAGCAGCACACGGCGCACATTCAGCCTTGTTCTGTCCGCCGCCGCTGTCAGAACCGGCTGCAGCAGGCATGACAGCGCCGTTGCGCCGCAGAGGATGATGCCCGAAAGCGAATCGGACAGTCCGATTTTTTCCGTCAAAAACGGATTTGCATACGAAAACAGGAAGCCGTAGGTCGCCCACAGCATTGCCTGCATGAAGGTATATTGCGGCGTTGAATCCTTTTTCCGTCTCATTTTAACCTCACAAAGTACCACGAAAGCAGCAGATCGGCGACCTCACCGTAGGACTGCACACCCGACTCCACCTGAAAGCTCTTCAGATAGCTGTCATACACGCGGTCGGTCATTTCCACTGCCGAATCGCTTTCCAATTCCTCATAATGTGCCTCAGCAGCACGGATGTCGGCGGCGACCTCCGCACTCACCTGTTTTTCAATTTCCTGCGCTGCCGCACGATCCGTCTCCCAAAGCACGTTGAAGCAGTAGCGGAAGGCGGAAAAATATCCGGAATAGCGGAAAACAGCCGATTCGTTGGCGGTGCAGGCTAAGAACGCGGCAAAATTCGCCTCATTTTCTCTTGCAAACGCCATCCTGTGTCCGATTTCGTGGCACATGGTAAAGGGCAGATTTGCAATATAGGTCGTCGAGCTGACGCAGCTTTCGCCGGTGAAGCAGATGAAGGCGCCGGTCATGCCGATTTTTCCCTGAATCGGGCTGGAGATGAGCTTTTTCACGCCTACGGTCGAGCCGTCAAATTCCTCCATCGTTTCGGCAAGGATGTCATAGCCGTCCCCTGCCTGCTCCGAAAGTGTGGAAAAGTCTATCTCACGCATCGTGCCGTCAGCATTGCGCTCCACCATCGGCGCATAGGCGTTTGCCATGCCGAGATAGTAGGATGTCGCCTCGGAAAGCTCCTGCACGGTATAGCCGGGATTGGGCAGATGCAGCCGCTCCTGCATGGGCGGTGCGTAGTAGTTAAGCCCCCAGAATCCGACAAACACCGTCACAAGGATGCTGCCGATCAGAAGCACGCCCGTCACCCAGCGAACGAAGCGCCGTTTTGCAATGTCGCGGATGAGCGAAACGATCAGCCAGATAACCATCGCGGCAAGCAGCAGCTCGCACAGCGGCACTGGCAATACCGATGTCATTGCGGCAAGCGCTCCGACAATTCCGCGCGAAAGTGCGGGATAGAACGCGAAAATCACGGGATTTATGTATTTTGCAAGCAATACCATCACGACCGTCAGCAGCAAAAGCCCGATCGATGTGGTAACACGCGCGATATTTTTTGTCATAGCACATACCTCAAACCGCCGGGCATTGATTCTCGGGACGTTTCATTATCTGTCAATTCTGTCATTCGGAGCGGTGCGGCATTTCCCCTCTTGCGGTGCGAGTAAACCCGCACCCTACGGATTTCTTTCGTTCCCTCTTCGTAGGGCAGGGGCTTGCTCCTGCCAAATCTCCGGGTGCGCCCGTATTTCATCTCCGTTTTTTTCAAGTATACCCCACCTGTGCAGTTTTTGCAAGTGGGGCGTTTTTCCTTTGTCCGCACTTGAAAACCGTGGTAAAAAATGATAGAATAAGATGTTAAAATATATCTTTTCGGAGGACTTTTCCGTGGATACCAAAACCACCGTCATATCTCCCGAACAGCTGCGCCGTCAGGCGGAGCTTTGCGGCGAAATAAAAGAATACTGGGCAGCGCAGGGCATTACACCGGTTGCCTTTGTCGATACCTACGGCTGTCAGCAGAATGAGGCCGATTCCGAGCGCATCCGCGGTATGCTGGAATCTGCCGGCTACGGCATGACCGACACCGAGGAGGGCGCGGATGTCATCGTCTTGAACACCTGCGCCATCCGTGAGCACGCAGAGCAGCGTGTTTTCGGCAATGTCGGCGCGCTCACGCATACCAAGCGCCGTCATCCGCGCCAGAAGATTTTTCTCTGCGGCTGCATGATGGGACAGCCGGCAGTTGTCGAGCGCATCAAAAAATCCTACCCGTACGTTGACGGCGTATTTTCCACGCATCATCTGTGGGAATTTCCCGAGCTGCTGCTGCGCGTGCTCAAGGGCAAAAAGCGCGTGTTCGCCGTGGAGGACAGCGCCGGCTCGATTGCCGAGGGCATTCCCGTTTCGCGCACGAACAAGCTCAAGGCGTGGGTGTCGATCATGTACGGCTGCAACAATTTCTGCTCCTACTGCATCGTCCCCTATGTCCGCGGACGTGAGCGCTCCCGTCAGCCGGAGGATATTCTGGCAGAGTGCAAAGAGCTGATTTCGCAGGGCTATAAGGAAATCACCCTGCTCGGTCAGAACGTCAATTCCTACGGCAAGGATTTAGGTCTGGGCGTGGATTTTGCCGATCTGATGGCGCAGGTCGCATCCTTAGACGGCGAATTCCGTCTGCGCTTTATGACCAGCCACCCCAAAGATGCAAGCCACAAGCTGTTTGACACGATCGCAAAATACCCCAAAATCTGCAAGCAGTTCCATCTTCCCTTCCAGTCAGGCAACGACCGCGTGCTCAAGGCGATGAACCGCCATTATGACAGCGCGCAGTATCTCTCCCTTGTCGAATACGGGCGCTCTCTCATGCCCGATCTGGTGCTGACGAGCGATGTCATTGTCGGCTTCCCCGGCGAAACCGAGGAGGAATTTGAGGATACCGTCAAGCTCATCGAGTATGTCCGCTACGATGCGCTGTTTACTTTTATTTTCTCACCGCGCAACGGCACGCCCGCTGCAAAAATGGACGATCCGTTCACCAAAGCGGATAAAAACCGGCGTTTTGACCGTCTTGTGGCGGCGCAGAACCGCATTTCCGAAGAAAAGCACCGCGCCTATATCGGCAAGACCGTCCGCATTTTGGTTGACGGCAAGGACGGCGACCTGCTGACCGGACGAACTGACGGCGGCAGACTAGTGCGTTTTGCCGGAAGCGACTGTCTGATCGGGCAGTTTCTTGATGTAAAAATTACCGACTGCACCACATGGAGCTTAGTCGGCGAGCTGTAACGTGCCTGTTATCCTCGCACTCCTTCATTGTCATTCTGAGCGCAGCGAAGAATCCTCGCACTTATCGAAAGCAAAAAGATTCTTCGTCGTGCTTCGCACTCCTCAGAATGACAGACAAGAAAATCCTTTTTCTTTAGAGTATTTCCCATCCCATGCATCGAATTTCTCACTTTACCTGAAACGGAGGCAAACTCATGGCAGAACTGACCCCGATGATGCGCCAGTATCACGAAATTAAAAAACAGCATTCGGATTGCATCCTGTTTTTCCGATTGGGCGATTTTTACGAGATGTTTTCCGAGGATGCCCGTCTTGCCTCCAAGGAGCTGGATCTGACGCTGACCACGCGTGACCGCGGCAAGGACAAGGAAGATCAGACACCGATGTGCGGCGTGCCGTACCATAGCGTTGAGGCGTATATTGCCCGACTGGTACAGCGCGGCTATAAAGTCGCCATCTGCGAGCAGATGGAGGATCCGGCGCTTGCCAAGGGTCTGGTCAAGCGCGACATCACCCGTATCGTCACGCCCGGCACGGTTGTCGAAAGCTCTATGCTGGAAGAAAACCGCAACAACTATTTTGCCTGCGTATTCGGCGAAAACGGCTGCTACGGCATCACCTTCTGCGATGTTTCGACCGGCGCATTTTATGCCACGCGTGCAGACGGCGAGCAGGCGATTGACCGCGTGATCGCCGAGCTCGGGCGCTTCATGCCGTCGGAAGTCCTGCGCGGCGGCGAGGCTTCGCATAACGAAACGCTCACTGAAGCGCTGCGCGAACGGTTAAGCTGCTGCGCCGATATGGGCGCCGAGGAGCTGTTCTATCCGCAGCAAACGCAGGAGCTGGTGGAAAAGCAGTTCGGCAAAACCGTCCGCGCACTCGGCATTGCCGAATGCAGCGAGGTCTGGCGCTCTGCCGGTGCGCTGCTTAGGACGCTGCAGGAGCTGCAAAAGACAAGCCTCACGCACGTTCGGAATTTTGAATTTTACGTCGAAGGACGTTTTCTGGAATTAGACCTGACCGCCCGAAAAAATTTAGAGCTGACAGAAACTCTGCGCGGCGGTGAGCGGCGCGGAAGCCTTCTGTGGGTGCTCGACTGCACCAAAACCGCCATGGGCAGCCGTATGCTGCGTTCGTGGCTGGAAAAACCGCTGCTTAACCCGAAAAAAATCGCGCAGCGCCTGTCTGCCGTGGAGGAGCTGACCGGTCTGACCGTGGAGCGTGACGAGCTGCAGTCCAAGCTGCGTACCGTCTCCGATTTAGAGCGCATCATGGCGCGCATCGTCACCGGCATTGCAAACGGTCGGGACTTAGTCGCGCTTCGAAACGGCTGCGAGCCGATTCCTGCGCTCAAGGCTGCATTTTCCGAGCTGAAAGCGCCGCTGTTTCCGCTTCTGCAGGAGGAAATCGACGATCTGCAGGATATTTTCCAGCTCATTTCCGTCGCCATTGCCGACGATCCCCCCTTCACCGTCCGTGAAGGCGGCATCATCCGCGCCGGCTATAATGACGAGCTGGACCGTCTGCGCGACATCGTTTCCGGCGGTAAGGGAACGCTTGCCGAAATCGAGGCGCAGGAAAAGGAAAAGACCGGCATCCGCAATCTGCGTGTCGGCTATAACCGCGTGTTCGGTTATTATATCGAAGTCGCCAAGGGTCAGGTCGATCTGGTGCCGGAAACCTATATCCGCAAGCAGACCCTGACCAACGGCGAACGCTACATCACCCCCGAGCTCAAGGAGCTGGAAAACACCATTCTCACGGCGAAGGACCGCATCACGGCGCTGGAATATGACCTGTTCACGCAGGTGCGCACCTATCTTGCCGAGCAGGCAGAGCGTGTGCAGCGCAGTGCCAGAGCCATCGCGTGTCTGGATGTCATCACCGGCTTTGCAGAGCTTGCCGTGCGGAATAATTACTGCAAGCCCGAGGTCGATCTGTCCGGCGAAATCGTCATCCGTGACGGACGGCATCCGGTGGTTGAAAAGGTCCTCAAGGGCAGTCTGTTCGTCCCGAACGATACCGTTTTAGATTGCTCCGGCAACCGCACTGCCATCATCACGGGTCCTAATATGGCAGGCAAATCCACCTATATGCGTCAGGTCGCCCTCATCGTGCTCATGGCGCAGATCGGCTGCTTCGTTCCGGCAAAATCCGCACGAATCGGCATTGTCGACCGCATCTTTACGCGTATCGGCGCTTCGGACGATCTGTCTATGGGCAAATCGACCTTCATGGTGGAAATGACCGAGGTGGCAGACATTCTCTCCCACGCGACCTCGCGCAGTCTGCTGATTTTGGACGAGATCGGACGCGGCACGTCCACCTTTGACGGCATGGCGATTGCCCGCGCCGTTCTGGAGTATACCGCCGATCAGCGCCGTCTTGGCGCAAAAACCCTGTTTGCAACGCATTACCACGAGCTGACCGATATCGAAAACGAGCTTGACGGTGTGCGAAACTATAATATTGCCGTGAAAAAGCGCAATGACAACATTGTCTTTCTCCGGAAAATCGTGCCGGGTGCGGCAGACGATTCCTACGGCGTGGAGGTGGCAAAGCTGGCAGGTCTGCCGGATAAGGTCATCTCGCGCGCAAGGCAGCTTCTCCACGATCTGGAAAACGGCGCACCGGTGCGTACCGTCACCGTTGCGGCAGACGATCAGATTTCCATCACGAGCATGGAAAACGATACGCTCCGAAAGAAGCTGGAGTCGCTTGCCGTGGAGACCATGACGCCGATTGAGGCGATGAATGCGCTCTACGAGCTGAAAAAGATGGTCTGATAATAACGCTGTTTTTGTCAGACCAAGTGTGCAGTACCGTTCCTGTCATTGCGATACATTTGCAAGCTGCTCTCGTCTTTGTCATTGCGAGCAGCCGAAGGCTGCGTGGCAATCTGTCCCTATCAGCTCACGGACATTCCTCGAAATTCGATACGGACAGATTCTACCCGCAGGGGGGTACGCCACATCCGTAAGACGGCAAAGCCGTCAACGGCTGTGCAGCCACGCCGATTTGCAATCGGCTCAGAATGACACGGATGAGAGAATGCTCCGCTTTCCAAACCTCTCCGTAGGGCAGGGGCTTGCTCCTGCCGAAAAAACACCCCCGAAATTGATCTGAGGTGATCTTATGCCGAAAATTCAACAGCTTTCGCCCCATGTTGCCGACCTGATCGCTGCCGGCGAAGTCGTCGAACGTCCTGCCAGCGCCGCCAAGGAGCTGGTGGAAAATGCCATGGATGCCGGCGCGAAAAATATAACCGTCGAGCTGCAAAATGGCGGCATGAGCTTCCTGCGCGTGACCGATGACGGCTGCGGCATGGAGGAAGAAGATGCCAAAACCGCATTTTTGCGCCATGCCACCAGCAAGCTGCGTCAGGCCTCCGACTTAGAAGCCATCCGCACGCTCGGCTTCCGCGGCGAAGCATTGGCGGCAATCTCCGCCGTATCGCGTATCGACCTTCTGACCAAAACCGCAGACAGCAAATTCGGCACCAGTCTGCATTTAGAGGCCGGCACCGTCACCGAATGTGAAAGCGCCGGCTGTCCGGACGGCACCACCATCATCGTCCGCGACCTGTTTTATAATACGCCGGCGCGTATGAAATTTATGAAGCGCGATAACGTGGAAGCCTCCGCGCTCATTTCCACCGTTGAACGCCTTGCCATCGCGCATCCCGAAGTGTCGATCCGCGTCATCAAGGACGGCGAGGAGGCCATGCGCACCTCCGGCGACGGCAAGCTCTACAGCGCGATGTATTCCATTTTGGGCAAGCAGCTTGCGCAGGATATGATTCCCGTGGACAGCCATTGGGAAAAATATCAGCTCACAGGCTATGTCACCCGTCCGACCGCCACACGCGGCAACCGCTCCAATCAGCTTTTCTTTGTCAACGGCCGCCATGTGCGCTCCAAGACGATGACCGCCGCTTTGGAGGAAGCCTACCGCAACCAGCTCATGGTCGGGCGCTATCCGTCCTGTGTGCTGCATCTGCATCTGCCGGAGCATCTGGTCGATGTCAATGTCCATCCGGCAAAAACCGAGGTCAAATTCATCAACGAACGCGACCTGTTTGACTGCATCCGCTACGGCGTGCAGGGCGCATTGGAAAAGGCTTCGGGACGCGCTTCCATGCAATTTCCCAAGCAGCAGAAGCCTTCCGCTCCCACACCGACTGCGCCCGTTCCGTCTGCGCCGCAAAAGCCTGCCGTGCCGTATACGCTGACGCAGACAGCCACTGCGCCGAAAGCTGCACCCATGCCCTCTGCACCGATTCCGCCTGCGAAGCCGGCTCCTGCAAAACAGACTGCCGCAAAGCCGCTTCCCAAGCAGGAGCATTACCGCACCATGACCGCCGAGGACTATCGGGCATTTCTCTCCGTTCTGGAGCAGGCACCGCGTGTCACGCCGCCTGTAAAAAAACCTGCCGCACCGGAAAAAACCGCAGCAGAAAAAATCCCTGCCGCACAGCAAAAACCCTCCGCACCCGTGCAGCAGGAGCTGAATCTGAAAACCGAGGACTACCGCATTGTCGGCGAGGTCCTGAATACCTATATTATTGTCGAGCAGGGGCAGGATGTTCTGCTCATCGACAAGCACGCCGCCCACGAGCGTATTCTCTTTGAAAAGCTCCGCAAACGCACCGAGCCGATCGTCGGTCAGCTTCTGCTCACCCCCGTTCTGTGCGAGCCGGAGCGTGAAGAAGCAGCGATTTTGATCGAAAATGAAGCATTGCTGAGCGATTGCGGCTTTGCCTTCTCCGATTATGGCGGCGGCACCATCGCCATCCGCCAGATTCCTGCCGATCTTGACCCCGAGGATGCCGAAAGCACCCTCAATCAGATTGCCTCCGACCTCAAGGCAGGAAAACGCATTGAACCGCAGGCGATGCGCGATACACTTCTGCATACCGTCGCCTGCAAGGCTGCCATCAAGGGCGGCTGGCATACGGATGAAAAGGAGATCCGCGCTCTCGTGCAGGAGGTCCTCAGCCGTGAGGACCTGAAATACTGTCCGCACGGTCGCCCCATCTGCGTTGTCATGACGGCAAAGCAGCTTGAGCGCCAGTTCAAGAGGGCATAGTATGAATTCGATTTTTTGTATCGTCGGTCCGACCGCCACAGGAAAAACGAAGCTCTCCGTCGCGCTTGCCGAAAGGCTCGATGCCGAAATCGTTTCGTGCGACTCCATGCAGCTTTATCGCGGCATGGACATCGGCACCGCCAAGCCGACCAAAGCGGAAATGGGCGGTATCGTCCACCATATGATGGATTTTCTCGATCCGTCTGAGGATTTTTCCGTTGGACGTTATGTAAACCAAGCAGATGCCTGTATTCAGGATATTTTATCGCGCGGAAAGCGTGTCATCATCGTCGGCGGCACGGGCTTGTATGTCGATTCTCTGATTGCCGGACGGCAGTTTGCGCCCTATCGAGAAACCGGACGGCGCGAGGAGCTGACCAAAATCGCGCAGGAGCAGGGCATTGATGTGCTCATGCAGCAGCTCCGCGCCGTCGATCCCGAATCCGCCGCACGCATCCACCCGTCCAATGAAAAACGGGTCATCCGCGCTTTGGAGGTCTATCTCGAAACCGGCAAGACCATCACGCAGCACAATCTGGAAACCGCGCAAATGCCCGACAAATATCATCCCACATGGATTGGTTTGGATTATGTAAACCGTTCTGCGCTCTACGCACGCATTGATGCGCGAGTCGAGGAAATGTTCCGTCAGGGCTTAGTCGAGGAGGTGCAGACGCTGCTTGCATCGGGAATACCGGCGCAGAGCACCGCCATGCAGGCCATCGGCTATAAGGAGCTGACGGCGTATCTTCGCGGCGAAGGCACGTTGGAGGAGGCAAAGGCGCTCATCCAGCAGGGCTCGCGCCGTTATGCCAAGCGGCAGCGCACATGGTTTTACCGCAACGAAAACATCCACTGGATCACGCTTCCGGACGCGCCGGATTTTGCCGCCGTCCTTGCCGAAGCCATGAAAATTGTATCTGCATAGACATCATATTTTGCTGTCATAGCGAACGCACTCTCATATTTGTCATTGCGAGGAAGCGTCAGCTTCCGTGGCAATCTTTCCCTTCGTATTTCGGAAAACATCTCTAATCTGATAGACACAGATTGCCACGCTCGCTTTGCTCGCTCGCAATGACAGAAACGAGGACAATCTCCTTCCCATGTCATTGCGAGACCAGTGCGCATACTGGTCGTGGCAATCCGTCCGTATCGTATTTCAGAAAACATCCATGACCTGATAGACACAGATTGCCACGCTCGCTTTGCTCGCTCGCAATGACAGAAACGAGGACAATCTCCTTCCCATGTCATTGCGAGACCAGTGCGCATACTGGTCGTGGCAATCCGTCCGTATCGTATTTCAGAAAACATCCATGACCTGATAGACACAGATTGCCACGCAGCCTGCGGCTGCTCGCAATGACAAAGACCGGAGCCAATTAAAAAGGCAGGAACACTCCCTGCCCTACAAACGGAAAATGTTTTTCTACCCGACCGTTTCCGCAAGATTTCGACACAGACAAACGCTTAAAATATAAGTATCCCAAAAACAAGAAAAGAGGTACTTATATGGCAAACACAGAAAACCTGCAGGATTTGATTTTGAACGAAGTCCGCAAAGAACACACGCCGGTCACGATGTTCCTGATGAACGGCTTTCAGATGAAAGGCATTGTGACGGGGTTCGACAATTTCGTTGTCGTGCTGAGCTCTGAGGGCAAGCAGCAGATGATCTACAAGCACGCGATTTCCACGCTTGTACCGCTGCAGCCCATCCGAACGACGCTGTAATCTTTCGAATCCTGCCCCGCAGGGGAGAAGCTCCATGAAAAAGCAGGGCGATTTCTACTTAAAACTCACATCCATACTGATGGCGGTGCTTCTGGTTGCCTACATTATCTGCTCACTTGTGATGAGCAGAGATGGCGCATACACGCTGGAAACAGCCGTCTACTGCGAAGTCGGCGACGGAATAACCGTTTCCGGCTTTGTGGTGCGTTCCGAGGAGGTTCTGACCGGCACGATGCCGATCACGGTCAACGAGCAGTCCGAGGGGCAGCGTGTCGGCGGCGGACAGGTCGTTGCCATAGGCTATACCTCCGGCGATGCGAAAGCGCGGCGTGAGGAGCTGCATGCGCTTCAAAGCCAGAAGGCGGAGCTGTCGCATACGGTCAGCGGCTCGGATGCTGCCAATGCAAGCGTTTTAGACGATGAAATTTCGCGGCAGATCATAAAAATGGCGCAGCAGACGGTAAGGCAAAATCTGCAGGAGCTGCGCAATGATGCCTCCGAGCTGGAGCCGCTCATTCTGCGCCGATGTGTCAATTCCGATGACAAGACGCAGATCGAGGCGCGGCTTGGGCAGATCGACGAACGCATTGCCGCATTGCAGGCGCAGACTGTAGCCGATGCCACGCCGATCCTTGCGCCGGTTTCGGGCTATTTTTCCTCCGAAGCAGATGGCTATGAAACGCTGCTGACACCGGCGATGCTGCCCGATCTGACACTTTCGCAGCTGCGCGAGCTGAGCAAGCAGTCTGTTGCGGCACCGTCAGATGCCATCGGGCGGCTGATTACCGGGCAGGTCTGGTACTATGCCGCGGAGGTGCCGCGTGAACGGCTTGTAAGCTACGAAGAGGGCGACCGTCTGGACGTCAGCTTCGCAGGCAGCGAGCTGCAGGAGCTTCGCATGACGATCTACCGTATCGCCTCGGCAGATGACACATCCTGCCTGCTGATTTTATCGTGCGACCGCAAGCTGCAGAGCGTAACTGCCATGCGGCAGCAGACGGCGGACATCAAATTCGGCAGCACCGAGGGGCTGCGTGTTCCGAAAAATGCGCTCTATGTCGAGGACGGTCAGACGGGCGTCTACGTGCTCGAGGGCGCACGGGCAGACTGGAAAAGTGTGGAAATTTTATGTGAATACGGCGACGATTATTTAGTTGCCTGGGATAACAGCGATACCGATAATCTCTGGCCGAAGGACGAGATGATCATAACCGCTGAAGAATTAACCGACGGAAAGGTGATAGGCTCATGATAGCAGAAAATGTTGCGGCCATCCGCGCAAAGATGGACGAAGCTGCGAAGAAGGCAGGACGCGATCCAAAGGAGATCGTACTGTGTGCGGCAACAAAAATGAATGATTCCGACCGTGTCCGCGAGGCGATCGCGGCGGGCGTGGATTGCTGCGGAGAAAACCGTGTGCAGGAGCTGGTAAAAAAGAGCGCCGAGCACGCCTATGACGGCGTACCCATTCATTTTATCGGACATTTGCAGACCAACAAGGTCCGTCAGGTCGTCGGCAAGGTCGATCTGATCCAGTCCGTTGACCGTCCGGAGCTGCTTGAATGCATCGAAAAGGAAGCGGCAAAGCAGGGCATCGTGCAGGATATTCTTCTGGAAGTCAACGTTGGCGGCGAAGAGAGCAAATCCGGCTTCACGCCCGAGGAAACGCCGCTCGTTGCCGCTTCGATGGAAAACTATCCCCATTGCCGTCTGCGCGGACTGATGGCAATCCCCCCGGTTTCGGAAAATTCCGGAGATAATTGTCGATTTTTTGCAGAAATACAAAGAATTTCTGTTGACATAAGCACAAAAAAATATAATAATAGTAGCATGGAAATTCTGTCGATGGGCATGACGGACGATTACGAAGATGCCATTGCCTGCGGCAGCACGATGATTCGTGTCGGCACCGCAATTTTCGGTGCGCGTGACTATTCGAAATAAATATACTTTCACATATGGAGGAACACTAACCATGGGACTGATGGACGAAATCAGAAAACTGACACACCCGTATTCCGATCAGGAAGACGACTATGATGATTACGATGAAGAGGAAGATGACTTCTACGAAGACGAAGAGCCCGCTGCTGTTCCCGAGCGTCCGGCACCGCGCCGCAATCCCTTCAGCAAATCCTCTGCTCCTGCAGAACCTGCTCCTGCTCCTAAGAATGCAGGTCGCGTCGTAAATCTCAATTCCAACGCGCAGCTTCAGGTCGTTCTGGTCAAGCCGGACCGTTTCGATCAGGTTTCCGATATCGCCGATCACCTGCGTGATAAGAAGGCAGTTGTCCTGAATCTGGAATCCACCAATAAGGATGTAGCCCGCCGTCTGGTCGATTTCCTCTCCGGCGTAGCCTATGCGCTCGACGGAAAGATCAAGAAGGTCGCCATCTCCACCTACCTCATCACCCCGTACAATGTCAATGTCATGGGCGATCTGGTCGAAGAGCTGGAGGCGAACGCAACCGGAATGTACTTCTGATAAAAACCGTACTACATAGACAGGATAGGAGCTGAACACCATGCTGACACCGCAGCAACTTCAGGAAATCAGTTTTGAAAAAGCCGTGTTCGGCGGCTATGACATGGGCTCAGTGGATGAATTCCTCGAGCCGTTGACGGAAGATTATATCACGCTCTACAAGGAAAATTCCGTGCTCAAGAGCAAGATGCGGATTTTGGTTGAGAAGCTGGAGGAATACCGCCGTCAGGAGGGCTCCATGCAGACTGCTCTGATGGCAGCGCAGAAAACCTGCGATCAGATGATTGCCGAGACGGAGAAAAAATGTGCAAAGCTGCTGCACGAAGCGGAAGAAACCGCCTCGCAGAAGGCGCAGAATGCAGATGCTCTGGTCGGTAACGAAAAAGAGCGCCTGGAAGCAGCGCAGCTTGCCACATCGAAGTTTATTGACGGCATGGAAAAGCGCCTGAAGCGCCAGCTTGAGCTTTTGGATGAGCTTCGCACGGCAGAGCTTCCTGCGCCTGCAAAGGCAGAGCCGAATCGCGCTTTTGATTTTGACAAGCAGCCGTCCGCTCCTACGCCGGAAGAAAAGGCCGATGCGCTGATCGAAGAAATCAGCCAGAGTGTAGACACCTGCACCGAAGACGAAGCTGCTGCGCCGGAAAATGCAGAAGAAGCTGCTTCGCCGGAAGCACCCGAGAAGATGAGCTTCCACGGTGAGCTGCCGCCTGCCAAGCAGAAGCTCCTGAACGAGCTGCAGTTTGGTCGTCCGCAGAACGGCGACTAAAGCAATAATACCATACCGATAAAACGAAGATGGGGACAAGCCGCACAATCAGCCGCGTACAGAAAGCTGCCGGACGATGCAAGACAGCCGCGAATTTGTGTGCGTATCACCCCGGAGTCTCCGCCTGAAACAGGAAGGGAACAGCGAATTTTCTCTCTCCGAAAAGTAAGGCAGAGCGGTCCACGCCCGTTACAGCGTTTCGAGCGCTCCGAAAATGGCTATGCTTTTTTCGGGGAACAAGAGTGGTACCGCAGAGTATGCATCAAAACACCTCTGTCTCTTGACCGGGACAGAGGTGTCTTTATTTTCCCTGTCATTGCGAGCCGCCTCAGACACTTCCTTCCTTGTCATTGCGAGGTCGCGCAGCGACCGTGGCAATCTTTCCTTATCAGGTATGCAATGCATTC
>R26__coassemble_558_pt1 | contig 22640 bp, 20 predicted proteins | sample R26__metabat2_low_PE_037 | metagenome-assembled genome bin R26
GGTTTTGTGCGCCCTATTTCGGAATGGTGCTTCGATTACAATGTTTCAACCTTTTACCTCCGTTAAATAAAAAGTGCGCAGCCGAAGCCGCGCACCGAAAAATGCACTGCTCCGATTGCTGCGACACAATTTCCACCAACTGCTATTCTACAGTATGCGAAATAGAGCATGCACTTTTACCAAAGATAAAAATACACCCTCAAATGTGATGGTTTATCAAGTTGTGTCGCAAGAATAGTGTATCACATGATTTGGAAGTATGCAAGTAAAACGGATCGGATTCAGGAAAAGAATTTCATACCCTTTTCTTTGATAATTTCGGGGTTGCGATGATGGTGTTTCTGCACATCGGCACATGGCAGGAGACAAGCCCCTGCCCTACAGGTACAAATATGGGACATAGTACAGGTTTTCAGCCCTGTCATTGCGAGCCGCCATCGGCGGCGTGGCAATCTTTCACCGTCAATTACTGCTTTGCTCAAACGATACGGACAGATTCCCACGCTCGCATTGCTCGCTCGGAATGACAAGCATCGAAGCAACTTTTTTGTCATTGCGAGCCGCCATCGGCGGCGTGGCAATCCTTCACCGTCAATTACTGTATTGCGCAAACGCTACGTACAGATTCCCACGCTCGCATTGCTCGCTCGGAATGACAAGCATCGAAGCAACTTTTTTGTCATTGCGAGCCGCCATCGGCGGCGTGGCAATCCTTCACCGTCAATTACTGTATTGCGCAAACGCTACGTACAGATTCCCACGCTCGCATTGCTCGCTCGGAATGACAAATGTGGAAGCTTGATTATAGAAACCGGCAGGAGCACGCCTTCTGCCCTACGGAAAGAGGTATGACAAAAAGTTCGTAGGGTGCGGGCTTGCTCGCACCAAAAAGCAAAAGATTGCCACGCCGCTGTCAGAGGCTCGCAATGGCATATACGAAAAAAAGCAGGAAATATGCCCCTGCCCTGCGATTATATATGGAACGGCTCCCCATCAGAGCAGTGCTCTGACGGGGAGCCGATTTTTTATTATTCTTCTTCGGGAAGTCCTTCTTCCGGCTGAGGTGCTTTCTTTTTCTTCTTTTTCTGTGCGGCTTCTGCCTCACGTTTTGCAGATTCTTCCGGATCAACACTCTCCCAATAGGCATCTGCGCGGCGATAAACAAGATAGGTTGACCATTCGCTCGGCACCGGATATAACAAAGCATTAAGCAAAGAAAAGCTCTTTAATGCTCCTGCATAAATCCAGAAAATCACAAACAGGCACAGCAGCAATGCGATCAGAGCAAGTGACAGCTCCAATACAGCAGGCGACTGTCCGGTAATAAATCCAACCAATGCAAGCAGAATCGGAAGTGCAAGAATTGCCGTGAGGATGCCCGTTACCGGATAAACCGAAAGCGTCTTCATTTTTTTGCGCATAACATAGACGTTCTCCGCCTTATTTGTCAGCGCCTTGGCACATTCTATTTCCGTTCCGAAGAGAGGCTCGCGGAAATCTTCGTTGTTTTTACGGTCTTTCATGTTGACGATCAAAGCAATTATGCCGCAGATTGCAAGCGGAACCAGATAAACAAACAGCAAAGAAAACAGAATGACTATCAGCCAGCTCCCACGCGGCAGATGCTCAACCAGCATCGGCAAGACAGGCATCGACATAAAGTATTCCTCGATCAGCTCACCGCCGATAAAGCGAATCAGATTTCCCGTTGCCAGCAGCAAATTCAGTGCAAAAACTGCAATTCCGATCGGCTGCAGGATTCGGCTCAATCGAATATTGCGCTGTAAATTCCGTTCCTGCTCCACCAGCATATCCCATGTCGGCTGTACTTCCTCGGCGATCATGGGTTCTTTCTTTGTTTTCAGCATGGATGTTCTCCTCTCTCTATTCCTCCAGCAAACAGACAGCGTGGCAGGCTATGCCCTCTCCGCTTCCCGTAAAACCAAGTCCTTCTTCTGTTGTCGCCTTGACATTGACGCGTTCGACTGAAATTTTCAGCGCATCTGCAAGATTTTCGCACATCTGCGGAATATAATCCTTCAGCTTCGGTCTCTGCGCCAAAATTGTAACATCTACATTTCCGACACGCAGGTTTCTTTCCTCTAATCGGCGCATGACCTCCTGCAGCAAAAGCATACTGGAAATTCCCTTGTATTTCGGGTCATTGTCCGGAAACAGAACGCCGATATCCCGCATTGCCGCAGCGCCTAAAAGACTGTCCATCACGGCATGGAGCAGAACATCCGCATCGGAATGTCCGTCCAGACCGCGTTCAAAGGGAATATCAACACCTCCGAGAATCAGCTTTCTGCCTTCTGTCAGGCGGTGGACATCGTAGCCGTGTCCGATCCTCATGGCATTTCCCTCCCCTTTACGATCGCCTCCGCCAGAATCAGATCTGTCGGGACGGTAATTTTCAGATTTTCTTCACTGCCCTGTGTCAGATGCACCTGCATTCCTGCCGCTTCGGCAGCAGAGCAGTCATCGGTAAGCGGAATTTTCTGCCGGAGCGCTGCTTCCAGCGCGAAAATGATCTGCTCCGTATCAAAAACCTGCGGTGTCTGAACGGCAAAAAGCGTACTGCGATCCGGTGTCTGCGTGACAATGCCGTCATGCGCGACTTTTATTGTATCATGTACGGCAATGGCAGGTGCCGCCGCGCCGAATTCTTCTGCCGCGCGGATCGCTCCGTCAATCACTTCTGCCGTCACAAGCGGTCTCGCGCCGTCATGGATGGCGGAAAAATCGCTGCGCACTTCCTGCAAGCCGCGCAAAACCGAGTCTGCACGCGTTTCCCCACCGGAAATTACCGCGCAGACTTTTTTCTCATCTGCACACAGCGTTTTTACGCAATCGATCAGGTCCGTGCGGGTCACGATCAAGATTTCGTCAATCCGTTCACTTTTAGAAAGCGCCTGCACGGTCCGAAGCAGCATCGGTTTGCCGCAAATCGGCGTCATGATTTTGTCGATGCCCTGCATTCTTCTGGCAGAGCCTGCGGCAACAATTACCGCCGCACAGGTTTTTCTCATCGCTTACAGCTCCATTACGGTTTTCTTGAATTCCTTGCCGCGTACCATGAAGTTTTTGAACTTATCAAATGCGGCGCTTGCAGGTGACAGAATGACTACATCGCCCGATACCGCGCGACCTGCGGCAGTCCGTACCGCCTCGTAAAAATCCTCAATTTCGAGAATTTCCGGCGTCCCCTCTACTGCACGCGCAGCCGCAGCGATCTTGCCGCCGGTCGCGCCCGTACAGATCAAAAGCTTGACGTGCTGCGCAATTTCCGGTCCGAGCACATCGTAGGGGATATGCTTATCATAGCCGCCTGCAATCAGAATGACTTTTTCCGAAAAGCTGCGCAGACCGGCAATCGTCCGGCTGGGCGAGGAAGCAATGGAATCGTTATAGAACGAAACACCGTCCTTCACGCGAACCAGCTCGATCCGATGCTCGACACCGCCGAAATTCTTTGCAACATAGCGAATATCCTCATCGCTGACCATGCCGTCAACGGCAAGAATCGCCGCCATATAATTTTCCACATTGTGGATTCCCGGAAGCAGAATATCCTCCCGATGCAATAACGCCTGATTGCCGCGGAACACGGTTTCGTCCTTATAATATACGCCGTCAACCGGCTCCTGACGGGAGAAGCGTTTGACCGAGCCTTTTGCTTCAGCGGCAAAGCTCTCGGTCAGCGCGTTATCACGGTTGAGAATCAGAATATCCCGATCGTTCTGACGCAGGAAAATATTTTTCTTCGCATCTACGTATTCTGCCATGTCCCTATGCATATCCAGATGATTCGGCGCAAGATTGGTCACAACGGCAATGTGACAGCTTCGGCGCAGATCCATGAGCTGGAAGGAGCTGAGCTCCAGAACGACCTTGTCAGAGGGGTGCATCTCGTCCGCTTTATCCAGAAGCGGCGTGCCGATATTGCCGCCAAGCCACACACGGTGACCTGCACGCTTGAGCATCTCGGAAATCAGCGTCGTTGTCGTTGTCTTTCCGTCCGATCCGGTCACGCCTATGATCGGGCAGGGACAGACCTCAAAAAACGCATCCATTTCACTTGTAATGACAGTTCCGGCGTTTCTGAGCGCGACCAGCTCCGGCTTTTCCGGATGCAGTCCCGGTGTGCGGAATGCAATATCGCCGGAAATACTTTCCAGATACTCTTCGCCGAGGTGCAGCTTTGCACCCATGCGCTCCAGCTCCAGCACTTCCGCATCGAGCTTTTCCCGTGGGGTTTTATCGCAGCCGGTTACATCAATTCCGTATCGGAGCAGCAAGCGTACCAACGGTCGGTTGCTGACACCGAGACCGAGTACAAGCACGCGCTTTCCCTTCATTGCGCCGAAATATGCGTCGAGTTTCAAATCCTACGCCTCTTTTCTTTTTACTGATTGTATTATATCCCGAAAAAGGAAATTTTGCAATGTGTTTGACAAGATACAAAAAATAAAGTACAATATTTTCTGCGACCGGGACGGACAGCCGCGTGGTTTGGTCGAAAGACCCTCCATGAGGAAAGTCCGGGCTCCACAGGGCAAGAATAACGGGTAACGCCCGCCGAAGGCAACTTCAGGAAAAGTGCAACAGAGAGATACCGCCTCAGCCTTGCGCTGAGGTAAGGGTGGAAAGGCGAGGTAAGAGCTCACCCGCCGCATGGGAACATCGCGGCGCTGTAAACTCTATTCGGAGCAACACCGTGGAGGAGACATTGGTTGGCCCGACCGTCTCCGAGGAGGTGGCTTGAGCGCAGCGGCAACGGTGCGTCGAGATAGATGGCTGTCGATTACAGAACCCGGCTTACAGTCCCGATCGCAAAAAGCGGAGTGAAACATCACTCCGCTTTTTTTATCAGCTCCTGCACCACATGACCTGCTATCATCAGACCGGCGCAGGACGGAACCCATGATACCGATGCCGGAATACTGCGTCTGCCGGGAGGCGGCGCTTCCATCGAAATCGGCGTTTGAGGAAGCTCTTCACTGTAAAGCACCGTGTGGTGATAAATTCCGCGATTACGAAGCTCTCTGCGCATAATGCGCGCAAGATGGCAGCCGCTTGTTTTGGAAATATCCGTAATGCGAAACTGCGTCGGATCCAGTTTGTTCCCCGTTCCCATGGCGCTTATCATCGGAATTCCGCGCTCACGGGCAGTCTGGATCAGGCTGAGCTTGCACGATACCAGATCGATCGCATCAACGATATAATCATATTTTTCCGAGAAGAATCGTTCCTTGCTTTCCTCATTGTACAGCTCCGGAATAGGAATTACCCTGCAGTCCGGATTGATATCGCGGATTCTTTCCGCCATAACATCGGATTTGTATTTTCCGACAGTCGAACGCAATGCGCAAAGCTGCCGGTTAATATTGGACAGTCCGACCGTATCGCTGTCAACCAGTGTGAGCGCACCGATTCCCGCGCGTGCAAGTCCCTCTGCCACATAGCTTCCCACGCCGCCGATGCCGAATACGATCACGTGTGCGTGAGACAAGCGCTGCATTGCCGCTTCTCCGAGCATCATTTCTTCTCTGATAAATGCTTCTTCCATAATACCCTCCGGAATGAAAGAACAGGGCGCTTCGCAGCGCCCTGTAAATTCTCATTGTTCAACAAGCAGTCTCAGCGTCCGTAAACGCCGACGTTTGCAGTCATGGCAGTCTTTTCATCATAGTTGCATGCTGCTTCTGCTGCCTCGCCGATTTCGGTAATATGATCGTTTGCAAGTACGGAGGTTACGACCACGTCGCTGTACAGCTCGCCTTCGCCGACGTAGAGCAGAATTACCGTATTGCCGTTGGCGTCAAATACCTTATAGTCGCCTGCACTGTGGGATTCCATGCCCCAGAACATTGCCTCGTTGGAAATGCTTGTCAGCTGTGAACGCGTGCAGTTCTTTGCTTCACTTTCGTGCGATGCGGAATACTCTTCTGCAAGGGCATTGAAGTTTTCAACAGATGCATCTGCCTCAAGTCCTGCAACGACTTTATCTGCCTTTTCAGCAGCAGTCAGGTCGCCCTCTTCCAGTTCTTCTGCATCCGCGGGAATGACGATCTGCAGGAAGTCGGAAGTTGTATAGTCAGCCTTGTCGATGAGCTTCAGGACATAGTAAGTATTTTCGTTCTCGAAGAGCTTAACATCATCATTCTTTGCAGCGCCGAAGAGCCAGTTTGCAGCTTCTTCGGTTGCAAAAGCAGCTGCAGTTGCCTTTGCGGTATCTGCCTTGATGGAAACGGACTCATTCTCGGTATCGAATGCCTTTGCCATTGCTTCGGCAGCATCCTTTGCCTGCTTCTTCTCTGCATCGGTCGGATCGGCCTTCTGACCTTCTTCGTCAGCCTCAACAAAATCGGAAGCGGAAACGGAGAACTGATAGTAAGTTGCTACTGCATAATCCTCAGGGCTTTCAGCCTTCTTCGCTTCAATTTCCTCTGCGGAATAGGTCAGCGTGGAAGCATAGTGAGAAGCAACGACCTGAACCTTCAGGAAATCACGGTAGCCGGATTCGCTGCAGCCCTTGCCGTAGACACGCTCGATAAACTTGCCCAGGGACATACCGCTGTTGTCAGCGTATGCTCTCATCTGCTCGACATTCTCGTCAATTTCTTCCTCTGCATCATGCTCATCAAGCTCAAAGCCGTTTGCCATCGCTTCGTTATAAACGGCATAGGAAGAAGCAGCGTCCTTCTTTGCTGCATCGGCAAAGAGCTGAGCCCAAGTGACGTTGTAAGTACCGTCAGTTGCAGTCTTGTCAGTCAGGTAGGAGGAATCTACACCGACAAGCATCAGCATGCTTGCACCGCTATCGGTAACATACTGCTCATCCAGCGGCGTTGCAGTATCAATTCCCATGTAGGATGCATAGTTGGAAATGCTGTTGACCTTAGATGTGTAGAAATAGTTGAATTCGGAAACAGTCACATCATGATCGCCGACCGTCATAACGGTACGGGTGTTCTTGTAGATCGTGTATCCGATCAGTCCGCCAACCAGGATTACGACGACTGCGATCATACAGATAGCAAAAATCCAGCCCTGTGTCAGCTTTTTGGTTTTCTTTTCCTGTACAGGCTGCATCACCTGTTCTGTGCGCTTTTTTCTTTCACGAGATGCGCTCATTGCAATTACCTCTCATTCGTAGGATCTGTTCGAAACATACTTTCGAACGTACAACATTGTGATTATACCTTGAAAAATGCATTCTTGCAAGTAAAAAGTGAAATTTCGTAAAAAAGAATTAAAATTTATCATAATTCAACAAAAAAAGACGGCTTTCACCGTCTGATTTTCCCCGCTATAGCCGTGTGACCCCATTTATAACCTGCACAATATGGCAGGTGGGTTGTCTCTCCGAATCTTAGCTGCTTCCAACGTCCATTCACAGTCAGAGCCGGAACGGGAGGCCTGCAATCCGAGACGGAAGTCCGACATCCCTTAAAAATGATGTGGGTTTAAAAGGAATCATCACGCACCAAGCAGGGAACCTTTATTTCGTTTTGACGTCAAATCGGCAGATTATTCCTCGTCCTCATAATCTTCTTCATCGTCAAACATCGACTGCATCAGAAGATCGTACACGGTTTCGAGTTCTTGTTCGTCCTCTACTGCCACAAGAATCGGCTCATCGCCTTCCATGACAGATTTCAGGATGCTGACCTCCAGCTCCTCGGCATCATCGTCTGCATCCGCAGGTGTCAGCGCGAGATATTCGGTCCCCTGATATTCCACAGAGGAAAGAACCTCCAGCTCGTACTCTACGCCGTCTTCATCCGTTATGGAAATGATATTTGCACCGTATTCTTCCATTGGTATCCCTCCAGTTTCTTTCTGATCCTATTTTAACCGCACAGGGAAGGAAAATCAAGAGGAAATCGGGCGAAGCATTTTCAGAATTCAAAATTTCCCGACCGTTCATATCGCCGGGCTGCAATTTCGGCAGACTGTGTCGCAGAAAAAATGTGAATACATTATTATTTAGAAACAGTAAAATATAGGCAGCAGCTGCAACATGCGCAAAAATCGAACTCATTAAAATCATCGGGTATAGTTTTTCCTCAAATTTTCTAAAATATGAAACAAAAAAAGCACTAATACAGATTTGACAGACGTGATATAATTATATAAATAGGTAAAATGGGCTCGGTATGTTTGGCTGATTGTTTTTTCAGCATCCGTTCCGGCAGAATATATCTTGGAAGCGAGGTTCCATTCAATGAAAGAAAATGCACAGACTCCGGCAAAAAAACCGAATACCGCATGGCGAATTATCCGCGTTGTGCTGCAGGTAATCGGTCAGATTCTCCTGTGGGCAATGGTGATTACAGCGACCCTTGCGCTGATTGTCGCCGTATCAGGCTCCATATTCATGGCCAAATTCTCGGACTATCTGAAAACAGATGTCATTCCGAAGGCAAATGAGTACGCAGATGCGCTTGAGCTGGGCAAATCTTCCTTAGCGCAGACCTCTATTATCTATTACACCGATCCTGCGACCGGTCAGCCAAAAGAACTGCAGCAGCTTTATGCCGCCGAAAACCGTATCTGGGTCAGCATCGACGAAATTCCGGACGATATGGTCAATGCGGCAATCGCCATTGAAGATAAGCGTTTTAACGAGCATAACGGTGTTGACTGGCTTCGTACGCTTTCCGCCGTTCGAAACTTCGCAGGCGGCGATTCCTCCTACGGCGCTTCGACCATTACACAGCAGCTTATCAAAAACCTCACGCAGGAGGACGATGTTACCGTCAACCGTAAGGTACAGGAAATTTTCCGCGCTTTGGCAGTCGAGGAGCATTACACGAAAGATGAGATCATGGAATGGTATCTCAATACCATCTATCTCGGCGAGGGCTGTTACGGCGTGCAGAGTGCCGCCGAGGTCTATTTCGGCAAGGATGTCAGCGAGCTGACAACTGCCGAATGTGCAAGCATTATTGCAATTACGAACAATCCCTCCCTCTATGATCCGTATATCCGTCCGCAGAACAACCGTAACCGTCAGCTCACCATTCTGCAGCAAATGCACAATCAGAAGCTGATCAGCTCCGACAGCGCCTATCAGGAAGCTGTTTCTCAGGAAATGCTGTTCCATAACGGACGTTACGACGAAGAAACCTACACCTGCGGCTCGTGCGGCTTTGACGGTTCGCGCAGCAAGTATAACAAAGAAGATGGCGCCTATTTCTGCCCCAACTGCGGTGCGCAGAATTATGCCGTCAACGATAACCACGCTTATTCCTATTTTGTCGATACCGTCTACCGTGATGTCGTCAACGGTCTGATGGAGGAATACGGTATCAGCGAAAATGCCGCTGTGCAGAAGCTCCTCACCGGCGGCTACAGTATCTACAGCACCATCAATCCCGAGCTTCAGGGCATCATTGACGATGTTTACGAGAATCCCGGCAATGTCCCCGGAACGATCAGTACGCAGCAGCTTCAGTCTGCAATCGTTCTGATTGACAATGCAACCGGCGATATCGTCGGAATGTCCGGCGGTGTCGGTGAAAAGGAAGCAAGCCTGTCTTTGAACCGTGCAACGCAGAGTAAGCTGCCGACCGGTTCCTCTATCAAGCCGATTTCCGTCTATGCACCCGCTCTGGAAGCCGGTGTCATTACGCCGGGTACTGTTTTAAACGACTCCCCGATGACTGACGATTGGCCTCAGAACGATTCCAGAAGCTACAGCGGTCCGTGTACCGTTCTTCGCGGCGTGACCAGCTCTCTCAATACCATCTCGGTAAAAACGCTCGACCGTCTCGGTCCGCAGAACAGCTACGATTTCCTGACGCAGAAGATGGGAATCACCACACTTGTCAAGGATCTGGACATCGGCGGTCAGCATTATTCCGATATTGCCTATGCACCTTTGGGACTCGGTGAACTGACCTACGGTCTGACCGTCCGTGAGATGACACAGGCATACGCAACCTTCCCCAACGGCGGTGTCTTCCGCGAAGCAAGAACCTATACCAAGGTCGTTGATCCGGAAGGAAATGTCGTTCTTGACAATACGCAGGAAAGCCATACCGCTATCAGCGGAAAGACCGATTTCTATATCAACTATATGCTCCAGCGTGCAGTTTCCAACGGCACCGGCGGTGCTGCCTACAAGGGCAATGTCGCTGTTGCAGGCAAAACCGGTACCTCCAGCAACAACCAGACGCGTTGGTTTGCAGGCTACACACCGTACTACACCGCTGTTGTCTGGTGCGGTTACGATGAGCCCGAGCAGATCCGTCTCTCTGGTTCCTATGTCAACCCCGCGATTTCCATGTGGCGTCAGGTCATGGATCCGGTACACGAAAATCTGGAATACCGTGAGTTTGCATGGGCAGACGGCGTCAGCTATTACTCCATCTGCTCCGACTGCGGCAAGCTTGCTACCGATGCCTGCGAAGAGGATATCCGCAGCGACGGCGACAACCGTGTTTCTACGGTCTGCCTGTTCTGGGAAGATGCGCCGGACGAAGAATGCGATTGCCATGTTATGGTAAAAATCTGCAAGGAATCCGGCATGATCGCTACGGAATTCTGCGAAAAGGCTGAAGGCAACACCGTCTATGAGGGCGGCAAGATTCTCGCAAGCAGAGCATGGGCTTACAGTTCCGACTATGACTATGTCTATAATCCCGATAACGCCAAGACCTGCACGATTCATACAGGTGAGCCCAAACCCACCGAGGAGGAATCCTCTAACACCGATACACCTACAGAACCGACCGAGCCCACTGAACCTACCGAAGCACCCGAGGTCGCCCTGCCTCCGCAGCAAAGCGACCTGTTCGGGAGAAAAAAAGAAGGATTGGCCTGATAAATACAACGAAACAGGAGAATGACCATGTGGATTGCAAGTAATTGGAAAGAATTTGAGGTGCTTGATACCTCAAACGGCGAAAAACTGGAACGCTGGGGGAAATATACCCTTGTGCGTCCCGATCCGCAGGTCATTTGGGCAACGGAAAAAACCGATCCGCGCTGGCGCCGCTTTGATGCGCGTTATGCCCGTTCCACCACCGGCGGCGGTCAATGGTCCCAGCACCGTTTGCCGGAGCGCTGGCAGATTCATTACCGCGATCTGACCTTTAACGTCAAGCCGATGAATTTCAAGCACACCGGCGTATTTCCGGAGCAGGCTGCAAACTGGGATTTTATTGACAGCCAGATTCGAAATGCCGGGCGTCCGATCAATGTGCTGAATCTCTTTGCCTATACCGGCGGCGCAACATTGGCTGCCGCAAAAGCCGGTGCCTCCGTATGCCATGTGGATGCGGCAAAGGGCATGGTAGCATGGGCAAGAGAAAATGCCGCTTCCTCCGGACTGTCCGAAGCGCCGATTCGCTGGATCATCGACGACTGTGCAAAATTTGTTGAACGCGAAATCAAGCGCGGACGCCGTTATGATGCGGTAATTATGGATCCGCCCTCCTACGGCAGAGGTCCCTCCGGCGAAATCTGGAAGCTGGAAAAGGATATTTTTCCCTTCCTGAAGCTGGTTGCAGGCGTTCTGTCGGACAATCCCCTGTTCTTTATTATCAATTCCTACACAACCGGTCTGGCGCCTTCCGTCCTGACGTGTCTGCTTGACAGCATTATTACGCCGGTTTACGGCGGTCATACCGTCTCCGATGAGCTCGGTCTACCGGTTACGGACAGCGGTCTGGTCCTCCCCTGCGGCGCGACCGGACGCTGGACAAGCACGAAAGGAACGAATTTATGACGCACGCAGTAATTGCCGATTCGGTGCGTTTTTCCTATCCATCACAGACAGAAAATGTCCAAATACCCGTATTTGACGGCTTAAATCTGTGCATTGAGGAAGGCAGCTTTGTTGCCGTTCTCGGGCGTAACGGCTGCGGAAAATCCACCCTTGCAAAGCATATGAACGCCGTACTGCTTCCGGAGGGCGGAAGCGTTCGCGTTTTCGGCATTGATACAAAAAACGAAGATCAGATTCTTGATATTCGCCGCACTGTCGGCATGGTTTTTCAGAATCCGGACAATCAGATGGTCGCAAACGTTGTCGAAGAAGACGTTGCCTTTGCGCCCGAAAACCTGGGCGTTCCCACGGCTGAAATCCGAAAGCGTGTGGACGATGCGCTCAAAGCTGTCGGAATGCATGAATACCGTACCCATGCGCCGCACCTACTCTCCGGCGGTCAGAAGCAGCGCGTTGCCATTGCCGGTGTCATCGCTATGCAGCCGCGCTGCATTGTCCTTGACGAACCGACTGCCATGCTCGATCCGCACGGTCGCGAGGAGGTTCTTCGCACCATTGAAGACCTTAACAAAAACCACGGTATTACCGTGATCCTGATCACGCATCATATGACCGAAGCGATCCGCGCTGATCGCGTTTTGATTATGGAAAAAGGTGCAATTCTTGCAGACGGCACACCGAAAGAGGTCTTTTCGCAGGTCGAGCTGCTGAAAAGTGCCGGTTTGGATGTTCCGGCTACCACACAGCTTCTTTATGAGCTCAATCAATCGGGCTGCAATCTGCCGCTCGATGCACTTTCCACAGAAGAATGTGCGCAGGCACTTTACGATATGCTAAAGGCTTAAGCCGAGGAGTGCCAAACCCAAGTCGGTTTTCTCGTGCATCGCTTCGCCGATGCTTCGTAAAACGCCTTGATAATCCAGTAAGGATTCCCTGCGTCATTTTACTCGCCTCAGCAAACCGCTGCTCCGCGAAAACTGCTCCGCATCTCTGCGCGAGCTATTTTCGTGGGATTTTCGGTGCGGCGGACGCAGCCTTGCTGGCGCAAGGCAAGGACAACAAGCTGAAAAGCCCCCAAAAGAGCCGCGCAGAGACGGCTCGGGTTCGGCTCCCCTCGGCTTAACCACGGGAGGAAACACATTGGCTGCAACCATTGAGGTCAGAGACCTCTGCCACACATACAGCGTCGGAACACCGTTCCAGCATGACGCGATCAAACATTTAAGCTTCAAAATTGAAAAAGGTGAATTTCTCGGGATTATCGGGCATACCGGCTCCGGAAAATCTACACTGATACAGCATTTGAACGGTCTGCTCAAGCCCACCTCGGGTGATGTCCTTTTGGAGGGCGAAAGCATATGGAAGGATAAGCAGACGACCCGTTCGGCACGCTTTCGTGTCGGTCTGGTGTTCCAGTATCCGGAATATCAGCTGTTTGAGGACACCGTTTACAAGGATATTTCGTTCGGTCCGAAAAATATGGGTCTGAAGGAGGATGAAATCCGCGCCCGCGTTTTACGGGCAGCCGGATTTGCCGGTGTCGACCCGACGGTTTTGGATAAATCGCCGTTCGATCTTTCCGGCGGTCAGAAACGCCGTGTTGCCATTGCCGGCGTCATTGCAATGGAGCCGGAGGTCGTTATTTTTGACGAGCCTACTGCAGGTCTGGATCCTGCAGGCTGCGCTTCTCTGCTCAATAATATTCGCTCTTATCAGAAAGCAACGGGTGCGACCGTTGTGATGATCAGCCACAGCATGGATGACGTTGCAGCGCTTGCAGACCGTCTTCTTGTTCTCAATGAAGGGGCAATGGAAATGCTCGGCACGCCGAGTCAGGTTTTTGCAAAGGCAGACCGTCTGAAGGAAATCGGTCTTTCCGTTCCGCAGGTCACTTCCCTGTTTCTGCGTCTGCACGAGCTCGGTCTGAATGTCGATCCTGCCACCTACACCCGCGAGGATGCGCTGCGCCAGCTCCTTTCCTTGACAGGAGGTGTCGCCCGTGCTTAAAGATATTACGCTCGGTCAGTACTTTCCCGGAAACACCGTGATCCACCGTCTTGACCCACGTGCAAAGCTATTGATCGTACTGGTCTATATCATCGCTTTGTTCTTATGTAAGTGGCTCGTTTCCTACGGAATTGCGCTGATATTTCTTGCCGCGGCAATTCTTCTTTCCCGTATCCGTCTGAAAGCGCTTTTCAAAGGTTTGAAGCCGCTTTTGATCATTATTATTTTCACAGCCCTGATCAATATGTTCTATACCGACGGACAGGTGCTGGTGAAATTCTGGATTTTTCAGATTACCCGTGAAGGTCTGTGGAATGCTTTTTTCCTTGTCCTTCGTATTATGCTTTTGGTTGCAGGAACCTTCCTGCTGACCTATACCACCTCACCCATTGCGCTGACGGACGGCTTGGAATCGCTGCTCTCTCCGCTGAAAAAGCTGCATTTCCCCGTGCATGAGCTTGCAATGATGATGAGCATCGCACTGCGCTTTATTCCCACGCTGATTGAAGAAACCGATAAGATTATTTCGGCGCAGAAAGCACGCGGTGCTGATTTTGAAACCGGAAATCTTTTCCGGAGGGCAAAAGCGCTTGTCCCGATTCTTGTTCCGCTGTTTGTCAGTGCGTTCCGCAGAGCGGATGAGCTTGCAACCGCAATGGAGTGCCGCTGCTATCATGGCGGAACCGGACGCACCAAAATGAAAGTACTTGTTTTCCGGATGCCTGACATTTTTGCCTTACTGGTCAGCGCAGCACTTCTTGCCGGTATTATTGTTTTGCGCCGTTTCGGACTGTAAGATTAGGAGGAAACCTCTGTGCGGAATATCGCCCTGTTTCTAAAATATGACGGCTCTGCTTACCACGGCTGGCAGGTGCAGAAAAATGCCTGCTCTGTCGCTCAGACGCTGGAGGAAGCCGCTGCAAAGGTTGTCGGACACAAGGTGCATATGACCGGCTGCGGACGTACCGATGCAGGAGTCCACGCACGCGTTTATGTCGCTAATTTCCGTACAGAATCCACCATTCCCTGTGACCGTCTGCCCTACGCGCTCAATACGCACCTGCCCGATGACATCGTTGTCTACGATGCCCGACCGGTGCATGACGGGTTTAATGCGATCGGCTCCTGCGTTCGTAAGGAGTACACCTATCAGATATACAACTCACGGATTCGCGATCCGTTTTATGTAAACCGTGCATGGTTTTATCCGAAGCATCTGGATGAAAAAATCATGCAGGAAGCTGCCGCTCAATTTGTCGGCACGCACGATTTTGCGGCAGTCCGCTCCGTCGGAACGGATGTAAAATCGACTGTCCGCACCGTGCATCATTTTAAGGTCGAGCGGCAGGGTGATCTGATTTTTTTGCGAATCTGTGCCAACGGCTTCCTTTATAATATGGCACGCGCCATGACCGGGACCGTTGTGTACGCTGCCGAGGGCAAAATTGCTCCGAATGACATCGGAAAAATTCTTGCCGACGGCAACCGTACTGCTGCCGGTCCGACGGTTCCGCCCGGCGGACTTTATATGACGCAACTGTGGTATGATGACGGAGAGGAGGCTTTCCATGTCCGGTAAAATTCGGTTGGTGGAAAATGCCACAGATACACAGACGCGCCCCACCATGTCCCATCGCTGGTTGATTTTTCTCGCAATCGCTTTGGTCATCATTATTCTGCTCGGACTGTTCCTGCTTTCAAGCAGCACTGCATTGGACGGTGTAAAACGGTTTTTCCGCTACAGCCGCAGCAAGGAATATGCAGCCATTCCTTTTGAAAATTACGGCAATTCCGACTTCTGTCTGGTAAATGACCGTCTGGCTATCGGCACGCAGGGGCAGATTGCCCTTTACGATGACGATGCCTCCGTGCTCGGGAAAAATATTGCCGACTATGTTTCCCCTGCGCTGCTTAGCACCGATGCGTTTCTCCTGTCCTACGATATCGGCAGAAATCACCTTGCCCAGACAGATGCAAACGGAAATCTCAAATTCGAGCTGGATACCGCAGGACGGATTTACGATGCCGACCTTTCCGAAAGCGGCGCTGTGTGCGTTCTGACAGACAGCAGCGATTGCCGTGCCGTTTTGGAGGTCTATAGCGAAAGCGGCGCTCTTTTGTTCCGCCGCAATTCCAAAACCAATTATCTTAACACCTGCGCGATCTCTCCGGATCGCGAATTTGTCGCCGTAACAACACTTGGGCAGGAAAATATCTCCTTTGCCTCTTCTGCACAGATTTTTGAAACCGCCGCCGATGCCGTTTATGCCGAGCTGCCGCTTGGCGCGCAGATGATTTATGATCTGCGCTTCCTCGATAGCAGCACAATCTGTGCCATCGGAGAAAAAAGCCTGCTGTTTTTCTCTAAAAGCGGAGAGCTTTTGGGCGAATATGAAGCAGACAGCGGCGAACTCATCGCATATAGCTTTGGCGGCGAAGGCTATGTGACCGCTCTGTACGACTCTTTTACTTCCGACGGTCGCTACCGTCTGGTAACGCTTGACCAAGCCGGAGCTCGCATTGCTTCCGCTTCTTTGGACAGCACACCGATCAGTCTTAGTGCGTGCAAAGAATATGTCGCCGTACTGTGCGAGATGAAGCTTCTGATATTTAACCGTGAGCTGGAAGAGCAAAATACTGCTCCCAACAGCAGTTGGCATACCGCACTGGTACGCTCCGACGGAACTGCCTACTGCATTGCCGCCGATGAGGCATCGCTTTTGATTCCCTGATTTACCCCACGAAGGAGGAATTATTTATGAAACCGACATTATGCAGCAAATGCCAAAAGAATGTTGCTGTTGTATTTATTACAAAGATAGAGAACGGCAAGAGCATCAACGAAGGTCTCTGCCTGAAATGCGCAAAAGGACTCGGCATTAAGCAGGTCGATGACATCGTTCAGCGCATGGGCATTACGGATGAAGACCTCGACGGTCTGAATGAAGAAATGCTCTCTATGATGCAGCCGGAGGGCGATGAGGACGACGATGACGATATCGGCAGCCGCACCGCAACATTTCCGCATATGAACCGCCTGTTCGGCAACGCCGATGCCATCACACCGAAGGATGAGCCGCAGGAAAACGGCAAGGCTTCGAAGGATGCACCCCCGGAAAAGCAAAAAAAGCAGAAACGGAAATTTTTGGACAGCTATTGCCAGAATCTGACCGCGAAGGCAAGAGAAAATGCGCTTGATAAGATTATCGGACGCGAAACCGAAACCGAACGCGTTGTGCAGATCCTCAATCGCCGTCAGAAAAACAACCCCTGCCTGATCGGCGAGCCGGGTGTCGGCAAAACCGCGATTGCGGAGGGTCTTGCGCAGCGTATCGCTGCAGGTGATGTTCCCTTCAAGCTCCGCGATAAGGAAGTCTATCTGCTTGATCTGACTGCATTGGTCGCAGGCACACAGTTCCGCGGACAGTTTGAAAGCCGCATGAAGAGCCTGATCGGCGAAGTGAAGGCCTGCGGCAACATCATTCTGGTCATCGACGAGGTGCATAATCTGGTCGGTGCCGGCGATGCAGAGGGCTCGATGAGCGCTGCAAATATCCTGAAGCCTGCCCTTTCCAGAGGCGAAATTCAGGTCATCGGCGCAACCACGTTTGCAGAATACCGCAAATATATCGAAAAGGATGCCGCTTTGGAACGCCGCTTCCAGCCCGTTACCGTGGCAGAGCCTTCCATTGACGAGGCCGTGGCCATTATCCGCGGCATTGCTCATTACTATGAGCTGTACCACGGCGTCAAGGTCACGCCCGAGATTGCCCGTCAGGCAGTTATTCTCTCCGAGCGTTATATTACCGACCGTTACCTGCCGGATAAGGCAATCGACCTGCTCGATGAAGCCTGCTCCGATCTGAATCTTCGCTCGAAGGAAATTTCCGACCTTGCGGAAAAGCGCAAGGAGCGCGATGACTATCAGTTAGAAGTCAAGATGCTCACGGAAGACACCGAAAACGAGCATTATGAGCGCCTTGCCACTCTGCGCACCAACATTCTCCGTCTGGATCAGGAAATTGCCGAATTGGAGGCAAAACCTGCCCCCATGCTGACGATGGAAAATCTTGCCCGTATTATTGAAATGTGGACAAAAATTCCTGCAAGCAAGATCCGTGCGCAGGAATACGAGCAGCTTCGAACCCTTGACGAGCGCCTGAAAAAACGCATCGTCGGACAGGACGAAGCGATCAAAGCCGTGTCCTCCGCCATTCGCCGCAACCGTGTCGGCATTGCCACGAAAAAACACCCCGTTTCCTTTATCTTTGTCGGCTCTACCGGTGTCGGCAAAACGGAGCTGGTCAAATGCCTTGCAGACGAGCTGTTTGACTCCGTGGATTCCCTTGTCCGTCTGGATATGTCGGAATATATGGAGCGCCATTCCGTTTCCAAGCTGATCGGCTCGCCTCCCGGCTATGTCGGCTATGACGAAGCAGGTCAGTTGACCGAGAAAATTCGCCGCAAACCCTACTCCGTTATTTTGTTTGACGAACTGGAAAAAGCGCATCCGGATGTTCTGAATGTTCTTTTGCAGATTCTTGATGACGGACGCATTACTGATGCACAGGGTCGCGTTGTCAACTTTGAAAATACGGTCATCGTCATGACCTCAAACGCAGGCTCTGACCGCAAGGACGGCTCGGTCGGCTTTGGTCGCAGCGTTTCCGAGCAGAGCAGAGAAAAAGCCATCAAGGCACTGCGTGAATTCCTGCGTCCAGAGTTTATCAACCGTGTCGATGAGATTATCTGCTTCAACCGTCTGAGCGAAGAAAACTTCCGCGGCATTGCTGCGATCATGCTTGGCGAGCTGAATGAAAACCTTACAGAGCACGGCATCAACCTGACATGGGATGAAAGCATCATTGATTATCTGGTCAAAAAATCCTATTCCGTCACCTACGGCGCAAGAAATCTCCGCCGCACCATTCAGCGCGAGCTGGAGGACGGCATTGCAGAAAAGATGATTGACAGCTACGAGCATCCGATTTCGCAGATCAAGCTGACTGCCGATTCGGAAAACGTCCAAATCCTTGCATTATGATAAAAGCGGCATTTTTCGATATTGACGGAACACTGGTTTCCCTGAAAAAGAAGGTCTATCCGGCTTCCGTAAAGCCTGCGCTGCAGCAGCTTCGCAAAAACGGCGTGCTGTGCTTTGTTGCAACAGGCCGCTCCAAGTTTGAAATCAAATCTGAGCATTTATTGGACGGTTTGGAATTTGACGGCGTTCTGACGAACAACGGGCAGGATGCCTATGATGCAGACGGGAATCTTCTGTACGGCAAGCCGCTTGATTCCGGTGAGGCTGCCGCGGTGCTTGACTGGGTGGAGAAAGCCGGCTGTGCCTGTTGGATGGTCAGCGCGGAAAAGAGCATTCTGAATTTCTGCAACGACCGTGTTATGGAGGCAATGGAAGCCATCCACACCCAACCGCCCGAATGCGGCGATCTGCGTTCCATGCTGGAAAAACCGATTTATAAAATCGTTCTGTTTTTGCAGCGTGAGGAAATGGCACCTGTTATGCTCCTTGCGCCGACCAGCCGCATGACACAGTGGTACCGTGTCGGGCATGACATCATCTCCGCAGACGGTGGAAAAAAGAACGCCATGCTCGAAATTCTTGCGCGGTATCAAATCCGTCCGGAGGAAGCGATCGCCTTCGGAGACTCCGAAAATGACATTGAAATGCTCTGCACTGCCGGTATCGGCGTTGCCATGGCAAACGGTACAACAGAGTGTATCGCCGCCGCTGATTATGTCACCGCCGACTGCGATGATGACGGTATCCAAAAGGCGTTGGAACATTTTCATCTGATATGATAAAAACCTCCGCAGGCTTACTGCGGAGGCTTGCTTTATAAAAAAAGGTTCTCTACCCCAACATTTGACAAAGAGCCGAAAAAACAGGAACAGCGGATGGCTGTTCCTGTTTTGTATATGAGAGATTAAAATTACTTGATCTCTGCAGTTGCGCCGGCTTCCTTCAGATCTGCAACGAGCTTCTCTGCGTCTTCCTTGGAGATAGCTTCCTTCAGAGTCTTCGGGCAGTTGTCAGCGATTTCCTTAGCTTCCTTCAGGCCGAGGCCGGTAGCAGCACGGATAACCTTGATAACATTCAGCTTGGAAGCGCCGCAATCCTTCAGGATAACGTCGAATTCAGTCTTTTCTTCGACTTCAGCAGCACCACCGGCAGCGGGAGCAGCAACAGCAGCAGCAGCGGCGGAAACACCGAAGGTATCTTCCAGAGCGTGTACGAGCTCAGCCAGTTCCAGAACGGACAGGCCCTTAACTTCTTCGATCAGAGCAGCGATTTTTTCAGACATTGTAAAATCCTCCTAATAGTAATATGTTAGTAAATCATTCTGCTTCCGCAGCTTCTGCGGGAGCGGGGCCTTCCTTCTGCAGGCGAATCTGGTCAATGACGAATGCCAGAGAGGAAATAGGTGCGAGGAAAGTGCCGAGCACCTGAGCGATGAGAGCATCCTTGCCGGGAAGCTCGCCGAAGCCCTGGAGCTGTTCGACGGACAGGACGGAACCTTCAACAAAGCCGCCCTTGATTTTCAGAACGTTCTTGTTCTTCTTGGCAAATTCGCAGATGATGCGAGCCGGTGCAATGGGGTCGCCGGTGGTGCTGGCGAGAGAAGTGGTGCCGTTGAGGACTTCATCAAACTGGTTGTAGCCGATCTTGTTGGCTGCGAAACGAGTCAGAGTGTTCTTAACAACGGTGTATTCTACGCCAGCTTCACGGAACTTATTGCGAAGCTCGGTATCCTGTGCGACAGTGATGCCCTTATAGTCAACAAATACAGCAGCGGTAGAAGCCTGCAGTTTGTCAGCCAGTGCATCAACAATTGCCTTCTTGCTTTCGAGTACCTTAGAATTGGGCAATGTGTGTCACCTCCGAAAAAAATAACCTCATGCCAACAGACATGAGGACACAAAAATCATATTTCGTGTAACCTCGGCAGGATTTACGGCTTATGCCACCTGCTGTCTTTGGCAACCTTTAGTATTATAGCAAAAAAAATGCGCTTGTCAAGCTATTTTTTATATTTCTTTGAAGTTTTCCGCAAGTTTATCCAAACTGACTCCGTAGAATCTTGCTAATTTAATGAAACTATGCAAAGGAATCTCTCGGATACCACGTTCATATTCAGAATAATACTGTTGTGTTGTTCCAATCAATTCTGCAACATATTTCTGCGAAAGGTCTCTATCCTCGCGATAATCACGAAACCTCGGGTATAAATACATTTTCTCACACTCCCATGCGTGAGAAAATATATCATGCATCATATGTCACGTATTGATTATACACGATATCTGATGTATAATCACATTATATTTATTACAATAATTTATACTAACAACACATCATGATGAATTTACCGGAATATAGTAATGTATACCGATATTTAATTCTTGTATACTGGGGTGCTGCTAAGGACGCCCCTGCTATACAGGCCGATCAGGCCTATCTCCTTAATAGCCCGTTTTAGGGCGGTCAACCGAACATGAGCAATTCTTCTCTCGTGTTCGGTTGGTTTTCTATATCTATAGGAGGCACTTCTATGAAAATAAAAGACGGATTTGTGCATAAATCTATTGCCGGTTTGGATATCATCGTGCCGATTGGAAGACGATGCATGGATTTTGACGGAATGATTACAGTAAATGAGACCGGTCTATTTATCTGGAAACATCTTGAAATCGGATCAAATATGGAAACAATCATAAATGATATTCTCAAGGAATATGAAACTGATCGTGACACCGCTACCGCTTGTGTTACTGATTTTATCCAAAAACTCTGTGAAATCGGATGCCTTGAAGAAAGTACCGATTGAAGTACAAAAGAACAACGCAGCACTTTTATTCGTGCTGCGTTGTTCTTTTGTTTGCTGTGAATTACAGCTTGTTGGTGTTGACCTTAACGCCGGGACCCATGGTGGAAGCGACGACGCAGGAACGGATATACTGACCCTTAGCTGCAGCCGGCTTTGCCTTGATGACAGCGCCGAGCAGAGCGTTCATGTTTTCGGTCAGCTTCTCTGCACCGAAGGAAACCTTGCCGATCGGGCAGTGGATGATGTTGGTCTTGTCGAGACGGTACTCGATCTTACCGGCCTTAACTTCCTTGACGGCTGCGCCGACGTTCGGAGTAACGGTACCGGCCTTGGGAGAAGGCATCAAGCCCTTCGGGCCGAGGACCTTACCAAGACGACCGACGATGCCCATCATATCCGGAGAGGCAACGACGACATCAAAGTCGAACCAGTTTTCCTTGGTGATCTTTTCAACGAGCTCCATGCCGCCGACATAATCAGCGCCGGCTTCTTTTGCTTCGTCAACCTTAGCGTCCTTCGCGAAAACGAGGACTTTACGGGTCTTGCCGGTGCCGTTCGGAAGAACGATGGCGCCGCGGACCTGCTGATCAGCGTGACGGGAGTCAACGCCGAGCTTGATGTGGATTTCGACGGTCTCGTCGAACTTTGCCGGAGCAGTCTTGACAACCAGGTCAAGAGCATCGGCTACTTCATACTGCACGGAGCGGTCGATCTGCTTCGCGCTGTCCTTATATTTCTTACCTCTAAACAATGTTAATATCCTCCTTAAAGTGGTAAATGCGGAATAATCCTCCCACATATTGAGGCGAAACGCCTCGGCAGCAAATTAGTCAACTACAGTGATGCCCATGGAGCGGCAGGTACCTGCGACCATGCTCATAGCAGCTTCGATGGTGGAAGCGGTGAGATCGGGCATTTTTCTTTCAGCGATTTCGCGGACCTGATCCTTCGTGATGGTGCCGACCTTGTCCTTGTTGGTAACGCCGGAGCCCTTGTCCTGACCGATAGCCTTCAGAATGAGGGTCGGGGTCGGGGGGGTC
>R26__coassemble_582_pt1 | contig 21924 bp, 20 predicted proteins | sample R26__metabat2_low_PE_037 | metagenome-assembled genome bin R26
CCGATTCACAACTTTTCCTGTTTTGGGGATTGACTTTTAATAGTTAGTCTTTCTGATAAAGGTCAGGCTGCGCCGCCGCCGTTGCCACCGGCACTACCGCCGGCACTGCCGCCGCTGCCGCCTTCTGAGCCTGCATGATCTCCGCTGCCGCTATTACTGCCGCTTCCACCGTTTCCACCATTGCTGCCGCCATTTCTGCCGCGTGCAGAAGGACCGCTTTCTTCGGCAGCTTCGCTGCTTTCAAGCATGCCGCTTTCGCTTTCTGCTGCGGAAGATTCCCGCGTTGTCATGGGAGCAGTGCTTGCGGTGGTTGCACGCGTGCTGCTGCTTTCAATCATACCGTCAGTGTTATCGGAGACATTTCCGGAACCGGTACAGCCGGTCAAAAGGGCGGCAATGGTAATCAGCGCCGCGCAATAGACAATAAATCGCTTCATATTTTTCCTCCTGGTTTTTATTTGCGTTTGTAGTATCTGCCGCCTGCAGGGAATTATTCGCAACGATTGTTTTTGTGTTGAGAAAAAATAAAAGCTGTGGTATCATAAAACAAAGAATAAACGGAGGTTGTAATTTATGGCTGAAACGAAAAAAATTCCGGAGCGTTCCGAAATAAATGAGCAGGATAAATGGGCGATCAACGATATTTATGCGACAGACGAATTATGGGAAGAGGACCTGAAAAAAGCGAAATCATTTCTCCCTGCTTTGGCAGAATTTGCCGGAAAGTTAGGTCAAAATGCGGAAACGCTGTGTTCCTATTTGAAAATGGAAGAGGAAATCTCTGTCCTTGCAGATGCGCTCGGTAACTATGCGATGCGCCGCAGCGACGAGGATGCAAGAGAATCGAAGTATCAGGCAATGGTGGCAGGCATGATGAGTGCATTTGTCGAATTGAACGCTGCTTCTGCCTTTGCTACGCCGGAAATTATGGCGATTTCAGACGAAACGATGGAACGCTTTTATGCCGAGTGTCCGGAATTGGAGCGCTATCGCCGTTTCCTGAACGATATTCGCCGCCGCCGTGCGCACGTTCTGACACCGGCAGAAGAAAAACTGCTTGCGGCAGCAGGTGAGATGGCAAGCTCACCGGATACCATTTACGGCATGCTGACCGATGCGGACCTTACCTTCCCGGATGTTGCCGATGCGGAGGGCAATCTGCATCCGCTTTCGCAGGGAACGTATATTTCCTATATGGAATCACCTGACCGTGTGCTTCGTAAAAATGCTTTTGAAGCGCTTTATCATACCTACGGCTCCTTCAAAAACGCAATTTCTGCCGTCCTTTCCGCACAGGTCAAGCAGCTGCAGTTCTTTGCACAGGCAAGAAAATACGAGTCTTCTTTGGAAGCTTCGTTGGATGCAACCAACGTTCCTGTTCCGGTCTATACTAATCTGATCGAGGCGGTACACAAGAATCTGGATAAAATGTACCGCTATGTTGATCTGCGCAAAAAGCTGCTCGGCGTGGACGAGCTGCATATGTACGACCTGTATACGCCCCTGCTTTCCGGCGTAGATAAGACGACGCCGATTGAAGAGGCAAAGAAAAATGTCTATGATGCGCTGGCACCTCTGGGCGAAGATTATCGCCGTATCCTGAAGGAAGGCTTTGATAACCGCTGGATCGATGTTTATGAGAATGCCGGCAAGCGTTCGGGTGCGTACAGCGCAGGTGCAAAGGTGCATCCGTTCGTTCTGCTCAACTATACGGGAACGCTCGACAGCCAGTTTACGCTTGCGCATGAGATGGGTCATGCGCTGCACTCCTATCTTTCCAATAAGCATCAGAATCCGGTTGATGCGGAATATGTGATTTTTGTTGCAGAAGTTGCTTCCACCTGCAACGAGGCGCTGTTCATGGAGCATCTGCTCTCCAAAACAACGGATAAAAAGGAACGCGCTTATCTGATCAACCATTTCCTTGAGCAGTTCCGCGGCACGCTGTACCGTCAGACGATGTTTGCCGAATTTGAAATGAACATCGGCAAAATGGCACAGGAAGGGACTGCGCTGACACCGGATGTACTCAACGCAGAGTACCGCCGTCTGAATCGCCTGTATTACGGCGAGAGCATTGTTCTCGATGATGAAATCGATATGGAATGGATGCGCATTCCGCATTTCTATTATGACTATTACGTCTTCCAGTATGCAACCGGCTATGCTGCTGCAATCGCTCTTTCAAGAAGAATCCTGCGTGAGGGAGAATCTGCGGTTAAGGATTATCTCGGCTTCCTTTCCGGCGGATGCAGCAAGAGCCCGATCGATCTTCTCAAGGGTGCCGGCGTGGATATGTCCACAACGAAGCCGGTCGAGGAAGCACTTGCCCTCTTCGGCGAGCTGATCGATGAAATGGAAGAACTGATGAAGGAGTAAAAAATGGCGGAAATCTTTATCCCGACGCTTCATACGTTTGAAAACAATAATATTTTTACAGGAAGCTGCGGCTTGCTGCGTTTTAAGATCTCGCCGAATGTCGTAATGGCAACTCCGAAGGAGGTTGACTTGGCGGCAAGCTCGATCTTCTGCGAATTGTGGCACGGCGAGCTGTGCTATGAGCTGAGCGAAATGGAAGCAGAGCGGACGTTCCCGATGTCCGAAGAGGGACGGAATGAAATGAAAGCCTGGTTAGAGCGTAACGCGGGCTGAGCACCAACAGGAGAGATATCATGGTACCGTTATTTCAAGTTTTCAACAAAACGATTTCTATTTATATGGTCGTGTCGATTATCGGCGTGCTGGTCTGCCTTTATACGGCATATCGGCTGGCGAAGAACAATGGCTTGGATGAAATCGAAATGCTGTTCATGTCGCTGTTTTCTTTTGGCGCAGTGGTGATTTGCGGTGCTTTCATGTACGGTATTACGCAGTTTGACAGCCTTGTTTTGTTCTTCAAAAATCTATTTACGCTGCATTTTGCATCGTTTGATGATTTCCTGACGCAGGCAAAAACGGTATTTGGAGGCTCTGTATTTTACGGCGGCCTGATCGGTGCGATCATTACGGTCAAAATCTACTGCACAAGGAAGAAACTGAGCAATCGTTATCTGGATATCGCAGCGATTTGTTTTCCGCTGTTTCACTTTTTCGGAAGAATCGGCTGTTTTCTCGGCGGATGCTGCTACGGCATAGAAAGCAAATTCGGCGTTGTATATCACTATTCGCTTGCACCGGGAGCAAACGGTGTCAGCCGTTTTCCGGTTCAGTTGATGGAAGCGATTTTCAATATCGGACTATCTTCCGTGTTTTACACTATGTTCCGGAAGAAAAAGCTTCCGGGTGATCTGATTCATATTTATTTTTACGCATATCCGGTTTTCCGATTTGCAGACGAGTTCCTCCGTGCAGACACCTATCGCGGATTCCTTTGGGGACTATCTACATCTCAGTGGATTTCCATTATTTTGGTGCTTGCAAATACCGGCATATTGGTGTGGAAATATGGGAAAAAGAGGGAGAACGGAGTGCTAAATAATTCTTGACACATAAGAGGATCGTATGCTAAAATATAAGAGAGGATTGTAAGCTCCTCAAATACAAAAAAGGAGAGTAAACTATGAACATTAAGGCTATTATCGCTCTGGTATGCGGCGTACTGGCAGTTGTTCTGTCTTTCGTCAGCTCCGCAATTTGGCTCTTTATCGTGGCTCTTGTTCTCGGCATTGCCGGCATCATCTTCGGTGCCCTCGGCATGAAGGAAGCAAAAGCCAGCGGCACCGGCAAGGGTCTGGCAGTTGCAGGTCTCGTCTGCGGTATCGTTGGTACTGCACTTTGTGCAATTCTGCTTGCTTGCTTTGCATGCGCTTCTGCTGCAGCAACTGCAATCACCAGCTACGCTGAGACTTACGTTGGCTAATTGCTCTACATAAAAACAGGCATGGGAAATCCCCCCATGCCTGTTTTTATTTTTGCACCCTGTGCATTAGAATTTCGCCGTTAGTGCGCAGCCATTTATGGCACTGGTCGTATTGCGGAAATACGCGGTTTACCTCTGCATAAAACCGTGCGGAGTGGTTCATTTCCTTGCGGTGGCACAGCTCGTGAACAATCACGCTGTCAATGACTTCCGGCGGTGCGAGCATCAAAAGACAGTTGAAATTCAGATTGCCTTTGCTTGAGCAGCTGCCCCATTTTGTGCGTTGACTGCGTATGGTGATTCGTCCGTAGGAAACACCGATGATTTTTGCAAAATGCGCAACGCGCGCAGGAAGAATCAGCTTCGCTTTTTTTACAAGACAGGCAATGTCTTCCTCAGAGAGCATTCCTTCTTCAGCGGCTTTTTCCCGTACGGCAGCACTTTTTGCAAGCTGTTTTTCGATCCACCGGATGTTTTCGGCAACAAAACGGTCGATTACCGGCTTGGCAGTACGAAGCGGCGCATGGACAAAAACGGTGCCGTCTTTGACTTGAATCCCGATGCTTTTGCGTTTGCTGCGAATCAGTATGTATGTGATTTGATCATTCATTTTTTAGCTGTAAGCCGTCACGGTACGCATTGCCGACCTTTTTACCGAGTCCGAGATATGCTTTGTTTACTGTGTCATAGGTAATTGGCTTCAGTTTTTTCGGATCGATTTTTCCGTCTGTCAAAATGGATTCATCTGCGGCTGCATTGACGATATCGCCGACAAGAATACCGTTTTCGAAGCTTTTGACAGTGCATTCGAGCGCAAGCGGAAGCTCGTCAATCAGCGGCGCATTCACATATTCACTTTTTGTTGCGTGAAATCCGGCTTTTACAAATTTGTTGGGCTCGTTGCTTGCCGATACGATTCCGACATAGTCACAGGGAATAACGGTATCCTCTGTCCCGATGCTGACAGTAAAAGCGCCGGTCAGTAAAAAATTCTGTGTTGTTTTATGATTGCCCAGAGAGATACTGATCTCATGGTCATCTGTAATGCTGCCCCATGCGGCGTTCATTGCATTGGGAACGCCGTTCTCGTCATAGGTGCCGATAATCAGTACCGGCTGCGGATAAAGAAAATGCTGCGGTCCGAAATTGATTCTGCCCATAACGTATCCTTTCTGCTGCTTTTTGTTTTATTATACTTTTAGAGGTCGCAGAGGTCAATATGGCACGGAGAAAAAATGACACGGTCTTCTTCGCAGAGAAGACCGTGCCCTTTTATGCATTAGCCGACTTCGACAATGCCGTCTTCTTTGACGGTGATTGTCATATCATCTTTAACATATGCAAGAAACTCATCGCCAAGGCTGTCAATTACGGGCATTTTGACATCGGGAAGCCAGACATCTGCAAGAATAGCGCCTGCAGCAGCCAGAGAGTCGATCGGCTCGGAGAACAGAAGACAGGCGGGGTTGCGCTTCATGCTGCAGGCACAGTAAAGCACCATGCCGCCGGTAGTAGAACCGATGGTTTTGGGCAGACACAACGCTTTCCCAAGCATCTGTTTATTATACAAATCAGGATTGTTCTGATCGCCGCAGGTGGCTTTCTTGTCGCCGAACTGCAGGGCTTTCTGGAAGGAGGCAAGTGTATTCAAGCCGCCGTGGGAAACAAGGGCAGGTGCACAAACGGTACCCTGCGAAATGATTCTTCCCTTAAACTGTTTCATTTTTATTTTGCCCCCTTTGTAATTGCTTCAAGAATTTCGTCGTCCGTATAATATCTGGCGGTTGTGTATGTGCGCAGCTTGTTGCTGGAGGTAATGACCGGCATAGAGCCGCAGAGCGGATTGTTCATGTACATCAGAGGACAGATATAGGATAGGATGATGCCGGTCTTTTCGAGCATTGCACCGTACGGCGTGGCATTGAATTTCTCAATTACGGCAGGTGCGGCAGTAAAGACTGTCGGAATTACGACTTGTGAATTACCGGTTTTTTTCAGGGCAGCATCGACTTTCTTTGTCCAGTCGATGAGCTGATTCAGACTCATGTGGGGACAGCCCATAAAGCAGAGCTTAGGCTTTGCATTCGGATTTTTCCAGATGACGGGATATTCCCGATAGACACGCTCTAACTCGGCATCGTCGATCACATAGGTCTTATAGTCAGAAGCAAGCAGAGATTCGCCCTGCTCGACTGCTTCGGGCGTGATATTTTCAATATGGTAAAGTCCTACAGCACCGTTGGAGGCAGTTGCTGCACCAAAGTCTTTCAGGTAGGTTTTTGCATTTTCATCAAGCTGTCCCAACCATTTGTCCAGTCCTACAACGTAGGGAACATCCTCCATGACCTTCATACCGATCGCAGAGCCGAGCAGCTGTGCTTCCGGCTTCTTTGTGGTTTTTATTTCGACTTTCCAGGTCGCTTTTCTGCCCTCATCGGTCAGCAGACCGAAATAGGGAACGCAGCCAATCACGGAGCCCATGATGTCGATAATGCCGGAATTGCGGTTGCAGCGGGCGCCGAGAACGGAGTTTGCATAGACAACGGCAGAGGATTCTGCCCAGGAGAGAATATCGCCTTTTTTCGGCGTGTTGCCGACCTCATCCATATAGCAGGTGCAGGTAAAAGCCTTGTCATTCAGAAGACCCATTTTCTTCAGCTGCTGTTCATAGTCAGACTGCTTGGAGTACATGAACTTTTTGAAGATCAGATTCTGAATCAGATTGGAAGGAACTTTGGAATCAAGCGGACGCGGATCAACAGAGAATTTCTGCGTGGAGAAATTGCCGGCTTCGATCATCTGATCAAGCAGTCCGTAAACAGGCACAAGTGCTTTCAGACCAAAAGAGGTGACCAGATGGTTGTATTGGCTTGTGATGGGCACCATGCGTGTCGCGCCGAAAACCTCACCGTAACGCACCATGGTTTCCATGACCTTTGCAAGTGTTTCACCTTTTTCACCGTTCAGAACAGCAAGTTGTTCGTCTGTCAGTTTCATTTTGTATTCCATATTCAGCCTCCTTACAGTTTCATTGCCACTTCATAGGCACGCCAGATAACGGAGCGGAGATTGCCGACACTCATGCAGTCACCGACCAATGTGACATTGGCGCTTTTTTCTGCAAGCGGTGCGGAAATGTAACCGGCAGAGGAAATGGCAGTATCGCAGGCAATGACGATATCTTTGCCGGATTTGTCGGAACAGACAATTTCACCGTCACGTACTTCTTTCAAAGTGGTTTCCAGATAGACGGGGATCTTATGCAGTGCAAACCATTCACGCAGATAGGAGCTGTTTGCAAGGCAGACACCCTTCTGAGAAACCAGATCGTCCTTCATTTCCACGATGGAAACGTCTTTTCCGTTCAGCGCCAGCTCATAGGCAATTTCACAGCCGGTCAGACCGCCGCCGATGACCGCAACCTTTTCGCCGATCGGTGCGCCGTTGAGGTATTCACAGGCCTCTACCATTTTCTCATGACCGGGCACTTTTTTCAGCACACGCGGAACGGAGCCGGTAGCAATGATAACGGGATCCGAGCCGAAACGCTGGATGGAATCGACTTTTTCATTCAGGTGGATTTCGATGCCGAGCTCTTGCATCTGCAGGCGATACCAAGCCAGAAGATCACGAAGCTTCCCCTTGTAAGATTCAGCGCTGGCAGGGATAAATGTGCCGCCGAGAACATCTGCCTTTTCATAAATAACGGGATTATGACCGCGAAGCTTCAATACACGGGCAGTTTCCATACCGCCGATACCGCCGCCGACAATATGTACGGTTTTGGGATTGGAGATCTTCTTGATGTAGTGTTTGTTATACTGCATCGTTTCTGCATTCACTGCGCAGCGTGCCAGATGCAGACTGTCAGACAGCTCCTGATCGTTGGGAACGCCCTTGTAGTGGCACATGTTAAAGCAGCCGTTGTGGCAGAGAATGCAGGGACGAATTTCTTCTTCGTGACCATCTTTCAGCTTCGTGACCCAAGCAGGGTCGGCAAGGAAATTACGGGCAAAGCCTGCACCGTCTAACTTTCCTGCGGCAATGGAATCCGCTGCGGTACGAGGATCCATTCTGCCGGCGCAGACGACGGGAATATCAACAAACTGCTTGATGTGCTCTACATCGGCAAGATTGCAGTTTTCCGGCATATAGATGGGCGGATGTGCCCAATACCATGCATCGTAGGTGCCATTATCGCAGTTGAGCATATCATATCCGGCATCCTGCAGGTATTTTGCTGCCTTTTCCGATTCTTCCATATCGCGTCCGACTTCGGTGTATTCTTCACCGGGCAGCGCGCCCTGGCGGAAGCCTTTGGTTTTGGATATGATACTGTATCTGAGGGAAACGGGGAAGTCAGCACCGCATTCACGCTTAATGGCTTTTACAATATCAACGGCAAAGCGATAGCGGTTTTCAAACGAGCCGCCGTATTCATCGGTACGTTTGTTGACATAGCCGAGTGTGAACTGATCGAGCAGATAGCCTTCATGTACTGCATGGACTTCCACACCGTCTACGCCTGCATCCTTAAGCTGCTTTGCCGAAAGTGCAAAGGATTCTACAAATTTTGCAATTTCCTCCTTTGTCATTTCGCGTGACGGCAGTTTGTCGGACCAGCGATTGGGAGAGGGAGAGGCGGTTGCAGTGATTTTGTCCAGGTCCATAAAAGGCTTGGAAAGTACACGCAGAACCTTGTTGTTATAAAGCTTTTCCATCATCTCACTGACGGTGAATGAACGACCGAATCCGGCAGTTAACTGAACAAACAGTTTTGCGCCTGTTTTGTGAAACTCGGGCATCCATGCGGCAAGATCACGGTACATTTTTTTGTTTTTGTGCAGCCACTGACCGAACATGGGGTTGTAAATAGGCTGACAGCCGGGAAGCACGAGACCTACGTTGTTCTTGGCAACCTCTAAAATAAACTTTGCGCCCATTTTGTCAAAATGGTTTGGCTCCATCCAACCAAATAGATCTGTTCCGCCCATGGAAGTCAGAACAATGCGATTTTTAATTTCGCAATTTCGAATCTTCCACGGTGTAAACAGAGATTCGAGACGTTTGTCCATTGTCGTTTTCGCTCCTTTTTTGTAGGTGTTGAAACTATTTTACCATGCGGATACTAATATTCCAATTCCCATTTTAAATATTTAATAAAATCCGGAAGCGTGTTTAGTCAGACAGAAGTATTATTCATGCATTTTTGGCAGGAAAAAATGATAGAGTAAGAAATGGAGAAATAAAAAGATAAAAAATGCAAAAAACTATTGCTTTTTCAGGATGCGTTTGATATAATACGTCATGCAATTAAGAGTTGCGAAAAAATGGGGGTATAGCTCAGCTGGGAGAGCGCATGACTGGCAGTCATGAGGTCAGCGGTTCGATCCCGCTTATCTCCACCACAGAAAAAGGACACCCACGGGGTGTCCTTTTTCTGTGGTGGAGATAAGCCATCGAGAGAAGCAACGGTTCGAACACGAGCATTTTCATCTGCTTTTGCAGATGTTGCTGCACTTGTGCAGCAGAACGGCACAGCCGAAAATGCGAAGTGTCACGGAGCGCAGCGGAGTATCCCGCGATAAAAATCGTTCGTAATTGCGGATCGGGACACCTACGGGTGTCCTTTTTCTGTTTTAGGAATATCTTTTTCTGCAAAAGTTGACACTTTACGCTATCATGGTATAATGAAAACAGAAAGAGAGGCGATTACGGTGTATCGAAAAGCGCTTTCGGCGTTGCTTGCAGCAGTGCTTTTTCTGACCGCTGTTTTGTGGGTCTGTGCAGAGAATAATGCAGTAAGCTCGAACAATAGCGGCAAACAGGATTATTCGCGCTGGAGCCGGCCGGTAAAGTCCTATCTTGTTTCCTGCGCTGATTCATTTATGCGCGTGGAAGCAGTTGAAGATCGTGTCGTCATTGAAACCTATTCTTCGGATTTTACGCTGAAATCTTCTCGCTCGATTCCGTATGAGCTTCCCTTGTTTGGCGGCTTCTACAAAAGCGCGGATAGCTATTTTCTCGTCTTCGGGCAGGAAAATTTATCAGAAGACGATAATGCTGAGGTAATTCGCGTTGTTCGCTACGGCAGGGACTGGTCACGTATCGGAGCGGCTTCCCTGTACGGTGAAAACACAAGAATACCGTTTGATGCAGGCAGCCTGCGTATGGCAAGCTGCGAAGATATGCTCTATATTCGGACCAGCCATGAAATGTATCGTTCGGGCGACGGATATTGCCATCAGGCAAATTTAATGATCGCGGTAAAAATGTCTGCCATGGAAGTGACAGACTGCTTTTCAAGTGTTTGGAATGCCTCTGTTGGATATGCAAGCCATTCATTTAACCAGTTTGTTGCCGTTGATGCTGATTCGCTTCTTGCTGTGGACCACGGAGATGCTTGTCCACGCTCAATTGTCCTTTTCCGTTACGGCGCGAAAGCCGGAGAAGAAAAATTTTTCAGTTGGTGCGAAAGTGTTGATGTTTTTCCGATTTCCGGGCAGCTCGGAGAAAATGATACAGGTGTCAGCATAGGCGGATTTGAGTTTTCCGACTCTGCCTACCTGATTGTCGGTAATTCCGCAAAACAGAGTGAGGTCCGTGAAGATAATGCGGTAAGGAATATTTTTGTGGCTATTACGCCCAAAACAGATTTTTCGTCGGAAAAGACAAAATGTACATGGCTTACGAGTTATCCTGAAAATGACAAAACATATTACGGTAAGGTTTCTACGCCGCAGATTGTTAAAACGAATGAAGGTTTTATTGTCCTTTGGGTTGTAAAGAATAAGCTGAATTATGCATTTCTCGATGGCAATGGGAATCTGACCGGTGAGATTATGACTGCCAACGGTGCACTGTCCGACTGCAAGCCGGTTTTTGCCGGACATGAAGTATATTGGTATTGCACACAAAACAGTCAGCCTGTATTCTACAGTATTGATCTGTGGTCACCGGAAGCTGTGAAAATAATTCCGATCCATAAACAAAACAATCCGACGGATCTGACTGAGCAGATTCCGACTACAGTTCCGTTTTTGCCGACAGGCCCTACAGAACCCACAGAACCGACAGAACCTACTGAGACGACAGAGCCTTCAGGGGATGACCATGATGCCATCTGCCCGAGCAGGGACTTTTGGGATGTTCCGGGAAAGTCGAATTGGGCACATGACGGTATCGACTTTGCAGTCAGTAACGGGCTGTTTAACGGTATGAGTGAAACGCGATTTGAACCCGATACCACAATGACGCGGGCAATGCTTGTGACAGTTCTCTGGCGTTCTTCGGATATGCCGGAATACAGCACCAATCCGTTTTCGGATGTGCCGCAGAACGGATGGTATTCAAGTGCAGTCCGGTGGGCAAGTGCGTGTGATATTGTCAATGGGGTCGGAGCGGCGCGATTTGATCCGCAGGGGAATATCACCAGAGAGCAGCTTGCAACGATACTATACCGATTTGCGCTGTATAAGAATAAAGAAGCCGCGGAACGCAAGGCGCTTTCGGAATATTCCGACTGTTTGTGTGTCAGTAGTTGGGCGGAGGATGCAATGCAATGGGCGGTTGCCGAGGGTATTATTTCCGGCACACAAAGCCAAGGCAAAATGCTTCTTCAGCCGCGCGATTATGCAACCCGTGCGCAGGTCGCAACGATTTTGATGCGGTTTTTAAAGGAAGAATAGAAAAGCAGACGGGCTTCCTGTCTGCTTTTTTGCATAGGTTGAAATTTTTCGTCCGAAATGATATGATGCATATGAAAATATAGCTTTTATCGGATGAGGTTATTATGGAAATAATGCAAAGACTGCTTGAGATGCAGGATCCGTCCTATCGGGAATTCATTTCAAAACTGGTGCCGACGGTCGCCAAAGAGCGCTTTATCGGAATCCGTACACCGGCACTGCGGAAGCTTGCAAAGGAGCTGAAGCAGACACCGGAGGCGGAGCGCTTTTTGCAGGAGCTGCCGCATCGGTATTATGAGGAAAACTGCCTGCACGCGTTTCTGATCGAGCAGATACGCGACTATCCGGCGTGCATAGAGGCACTGAACAGCTTTCTGCCGTATGTGGATAACTGGGCGGTATGTGATTCTATGTCACCGAAAATTTTTGCGAAGCACCGTCAGGAGCTTTTGCAGGAAATCTCTGTGTGGCTGAAATCGACACATCCGTACACGGTGCGTTTCGGAATTGAAGCGCTGATGAACTGGTATCTGGATGATGCCTTTTTGCCGGCATATCCGCAGATGGTCGCGGAGGTCGTTTCCGAGGAATACTACGTAAATATGATGATCGCGTGGTATTTTGCTACGGCGCTTGCAAAGCAATATGATGCGGTCGTGCCGTATCTGCAGGAGAAGCGTCTTTCTACGTGGGTACATAATAAGACCATTCAGAAAGCAGCGGAGAGCTTCCGTATTTCGCAGGAGCAAAAGACTTATCTGCGCTCCCTGCGAATAAAGTAATGGTTACTGCAATCCGTTTTTGCGGATTTCATCCGTAAATACTTGCGTTTTGCATATAGTTGTAGTAAAATATAATATTATAAAAGGAAATTCATGGAGACTGACTTACTTTTTCGTCAAAGAATCGAAAGGAGTATCACTATGAATCAGAAACATATTTTTACCGGCGCGGCCACAGCGATTATCACGCCGATGAACGCTTCCGGCGTTGATTACGAAAGCTTTGGCAGAATGATCGATTTTCAGTTAGCATCCGGCATTAAGGCGCTGATCGTTTGCGCAACGACCGGTGAAGCGCCGACACTTTCGGATGAGGAGCATTGCGAAGCCGTTGCGTTTGCCGTTAAGCGTGTCAACGGAGCGGTTCCGATCATTGCAGGAACCGGCTCGAACGATACGGCGCACGCAATCATGATGACAAAGCGTGTGGCAGGTGACGGTGCATCTGCAGTTCTTTGCGTTACACCGTACTATAATAAACCAACGCAGACCGGCTTGATTCGCAGCTTCAGCGCGATTGCCGATGCAGCTTCTGTTCCGGTCATTCTGTATAATGTTCCGTCACGCACCGGAACGAATATTGAGCCGTCAACCTACGGCGTTCTGGCAGATCACCCGAATATCTGCGCAATCAAGGAAGCAAACGGTAATCTGAGCAAAATCATGGATACGTTCCGCATTGTCGGCGACCGGCTGGATATTTATTCCGGCAACGATGATCAGATCGTTCCGATTCTGGCAATGGGCGGCAAGGGTGTTATTTCCGTGCTTTCCAATGTTGTCCCGAAGCAGACCGTTGAAATGTGTGACCGCTTTTTCCGCGGCGACTTACAGGGCAGTATGAAGATGCAGTTTGACTATCTGCCGCTGATCCATCTGCTGTTCAGCCAGACCAATCCGATTCCGGCAAAGGCAGCGATGGCGGCAATGGGCTACTGCGAGGATTTTTTGCGCCTGCCGCTGACACCGATGGAAGAGCCGATGCGCGGAAAGCTGCTTGAGGAGATGCGCCGGCTGAACCTGATCTGAGTGGGGGCAGGACGATGATTATTATGGTCAATGGCGCCTGCGGACATATGGGCGCTGAGATGATAAAGCAAATCAAGCTGCATTTTCCCGATGCGGAAATGATTCCGGTGGATGCCTGTGAAAGCTGCACGGATGTCTATCATGCGCCGTCAGAGTTTGCAGGGAAAGCGGATTGCATTGTCGATTTTTCGCACCATAGCGCAACGGAGCAATTAACGCAATACGCTGTTTCGACGAATACGCCGATCGTTATCGCAACGACAGGACAGACGCCGGAAGAACTGCAGATGATTTTTGATGCGGCAAAGCATATTCCGGTCTTTTTTGCAAGCAATTTCTCTATCGGCATTGCCGTGCTTGCGAGAATTGCAAAAGAGGCGGCAGCGGCATTTCCCGATGCCGATATTGAAATCGTGGAAACGCATCATAATCGGAAAATTGATGTTCCGAGCGGCACGGCTCTGACACTTGCAAAGGCGATCCAGAGCGTGAGAGAAAATGCAGTGCTGAACATCGGCAGACCGGAAAACGGGAAGCGTACCAAAAACGAGATCGGTATGCATTCTCTGCGTATGGGAAATGTGGCAGGCATTCACGAAATCCACATTTGCACACCGACACAAACGCTGACGCTGAAGCATGAGGTGCATAATCGCGCACTTTTTGCCGAGGGTGCAGTTGAGGCAATTAAATTCCTGATCGGAAAACCGGCAGGTCTTTATAATATGGAAAGTATGATTTCAAAGAAGGAGGAGATACAATGACTGTAAGAATCGGCATTATGGGCTATGGCAATCTTGCCAAAGGTGTTGAGGCGGCGATTCGTCAGAACGATGACATGGAGCTGGTTGCGATTTTTTCGCGCCGCGATCCGAAGAATGTCTGCGTGCATACTGACGGCGTTCGTGTTGTTTCGGCGGATAATATTGCGGATTATGCAGACAAAATTGACGTTCTGATGCTCTGCGGCGGCAGTGCGACAGATCTTCCAAAGCAGACGCCCGAATATGCAAAGCTGTTTAATGTGGTTGACAGCTTTGATACCCATGCCAATATCCCTGCGCATTTTGCGGCAGTCGATGCAGCTTCAAAAAACGCCGGCAAGGTCAGCATGATCTCCTGCGGTTGGGACCCCGGTATGTTCAGCATTGCGCGTCTGTATGCAAACTGCGTGCTGCCGGAAGGTAAGGATTATACATTCTGGGGCAGAGGCGTCAGTCAGGGACATTCCGACGCGATTCGCCGCATTGAGGGCGTTTTGGATGCGCGTCAGTATACGGTCCCGGTACCCGAAGCACTTGAGCAGGTCAGAGCGGGCAAAACGCCTGAACTGACAGTCAGACAGAAGCATACACGCGAATGTTATGTGGTTGCAGCCGAGGGCGCAGATCTGGCTCGCATTGAGCGTGAGATCAAAACCATGCCGCATTATTTTGATGAATACGACACCACGGTACAGTTTATTTCGGCGGAGGAAATGAAAGAAAAGCACAGCGGCATTCCGCACGGCGGCTTCGTTATCCGCAATGGCTGCACCGGATTTGAGAAAGAAAAAAAGCATACAATCGAATACCGTTTGCAGTTGGATTCCAATCCGGAATTTACCGGCAGCGTGCTGATCGCCTGCGCCAGAGCGGTGTTCCGTATGAATCAGGAAGGTATGAGCGGATGCAAAACACTCTTTGATGTTCCGCCTGCATATCTCAGCGCGATGAGCGCAGATGAGCTCCGCGCAAAACTGCTGTAATCATCAAAATCGGGACAGAAAAACTGTCCCGATTTTTCGAAATTATTGTGAGCGGATAGGAAAACAGACACTGTTATGAAAAAAGCATTTTCTGTAAAAAAACTTGTTTTTTGCGCACTGTGCATTGCATTTTGCACGGTTTTGCCGATGGCATTTCATGCGATTCCGAATGCAGGAGCAACATTCTGCCCGATGCATATCCCGGTATTTCTCTGCGGTCTTGCCTGCGGATGGCCGTGGGGATTTGTCTGCGGACTGGTCGGACCGCTGATTTCCGGACTGATGACCGGAATGCCTGCAGCAGCGATCCTTCCGGTCATGACGGTGGAGCTGCCTGCCTATGGGCTGATTTCCGGCCTTTTGATGCATTTTGTGCGTACTCAAAGCGTTTACGCGGACATCTTTGCTTCCATGATTCCGGCAATTATAACGGGGCGCATTTTTGCAGGACTTTCCGCGGCGTTTATTTTCGGAAGCCAAAGCATAACGTCTGTCAGCACATGGCTGACGGCCTACTTTGTGACCAATCTTCCGGGTACGGCAATTCAGCTTGTACTGCTGCCGCTGTTTGTGCTTGCATTGATGAAAATCGGCGTGATCGAGCAGCGCTATCCGAAATAAATTTTTGCCCGACACCGCTGAACACGGTGCCGGGCAACTTCTGCTGTTTGATAATCAGAAACCGGAAACGTGGAAAATAACAAATTCGTCTGCGGATTTATCTGCGCGTTCCTCAGTCATGCCGACCAGCTTGGAGCCGTCGGGAAGTGCTGCGGCAGCGCTCATCCACGGATAGTTCGTGCCGAACAGGTCGCTGTCCTCAATTTCGCTGATGAATTCGCCGTTGAAATTCCACAGCATGATCAAACGCATATTGCCGTCAAGTGCGAAATAACCGTTTTCGTTTTCTATGACACAGGTAACAGAGCCCAGACTGTCAGGCTCACCGAAGTCCTTATCGCCAAGCGTCAAAAGCAGATTGCCGTCAAAGTCATAAACGAAGATCGCGTGTTCTTCATTTGCAACAGAGGAGCCGGAAATCAGGATGTGATTCTGATTGATGGAAACAGAGTTGATCATCTTGATTTCTGCAAGCGTCATCGGCTCAGCAGTCTTAATGCCGTCAGAAATCGAAATCTTCTCTACCTCGTTGCTGGTGAAGTAGGAGATGCCCCAGCTTCCGGACGGATGCATTGCAACATACTTGGTATCTGCATAGCTGCAGACAACGGCGCCGTTCTGAATGCCGATCAGATCGCTGCCGAAGTCGGAAAGATAGACGATACCGTCTTCACAGGAAGTCATTTCCTTGTAATCGTCGTCCAGAGTGATGGTGTTGGAGTAGGTGAGGGCGCTGCCGTCAAAGCTGTAAACATGGAGCGCCTTATCCAAAAGGACATAAACATCACTGCCCGAAACAGCAATTCGACCGCTGAAAATATCGTCAACAATCAGACTTTCAGAAAGCTGAAGCTGCTCGGAAGAAAGCGTGACCGTGCCACCCATAGCACTCTTCGGCTCGCAGGTAAACGGTGTGCCGTTCCAGGGCCAGGGAGGATCCACCTTGCCTTCGTCGGTAAGGGTAAAGGTCAGCGTGCTCAGAAGTGTGGCAACACGCTCGTCCTCATATGCGCCGACGATCCGTACCAGAACGGTTGCACCGGCACCCTCTACACGACCGAAGTACTGCAGAGAATCGTCACCCCAGTAGCTGCCGATATGAGAAAGGCAATCAACGCCGCCGATGTTAGTGTAGGAAGCATTGCCGTTTTCGATCAGATCGTATGCATCCATATCAGCGCCCTTGATCATGTCACGGTAATCGTCCGGATCTTCAATCGAGGCTTCAACGTAGACGCTTACAAGGGAATAGTCACCGTCGGGATCGGGAATGGAGAGGGTAACGGAAGCGTAGCTGCCTTCGCTCGCATTAACACCGTCTTCATCGACAGTCCAGTCCTCCGAATAGGTCAGAGACCAGAATTCCGTGCTTATTACATCTCCGTCAATCTGAGGAGCCTGTGTGGCTTCCGTTGCGGTGGATTCTGCAGGGGCGGCTGTTTCGGCTGCAGCAGGCTCATCGCCGCAGGCGGTAATGCTTACAAGCAGCATAAGAGCAAGCAGTAACGCAAATATTTTTTTCATATGGACCTCCAAAAGCTTAGTTTTGCTATGTGCTTTATAGCAACTTCATTATATTGCAAAGCCGGAGAAAAAACAAGAAGGGAATACAGAAACGCATATAGACGATATGTGGCGTTCTTTTGAATTTTACCATTCCATTTTGTCGGATTATTTGATATAATACCGTTTGAAAGATGTTATAGAAGATAGACAGCCTGTCTTTGGAGGATATACATGAAAAAACTGAGCCTGATATTTCTTGCAATCTGCCTGCTGCTCTCACTTGCATCGTGCGGACCGACCGATCCGAATGCAGGCAAATATGTTTGCGTGGATATTGTAAACAACAATAAAAGTGAAAAACCGGGTGATGAATGGATTACCCTGGAAACCGGCGGCAAAGGTGCTATCAATGTCGGTCTGGAACTGAATATGAAATGGAGAATCGACAACGGCGCATTGGTGATCGATACCGAATTTATTTCCAATACATATAAGGGCACACTTCGTGACGGCGTCATTACGCTCACGGTTGACGAAATCGATTATACGTTTGTGAAGGAAGGCATGGAAGAGGAGTGGGCAAAGACACAGGAAACAGGTGTTGTGATCGAGGAAACGGAGCCGCTGCCGGTGGATGAGGCTGCTGTCGGGCATTATGCCTGCACATCTGTTACTTTTGCCGGAGAGAATATTCCGCCGGAAAACAGATGGATCGATCTGTTTGATGACGGCACGGCAGTTGTATATTTCGGAATCAAATATCCCGGAAAGTGGCAGATCCTCAATGACCAGCTTACGATAACGCTGAACAATGAGGAAACCTATACCGGCTCCGTACTTGACAATAAAATGACGCTGCTGGGTGATACAACGTATCTGCTTGAAAAAATGGGCGAACCCGGTACCGGTGAGGATGATACACTTGCGGACCTTTCAACGGTTCTGCATGTGGGAAGCAAATGGCGCGGCACACTGAAAGTCAAGTGGCATAAAGGTGAGGGTGTGCTTGAAGACGGAGAATACGAGATTGTTGCAATGATCGGAGAATCCGATGGCGGTCCTTATTTTGAGGTGTATTATAAGAAAGATCAGAAGGGGACACCGATTGTATCTTTCTGGGTCGAACTGCATAAGAACTTTATTACGCCGGTAATTGATGAAGATGCTGAAAATGCGTGGATTTTTGAAGAAACGCTGGATGAGGATGAGGCATTTGATCTGACGATGTTCCTGGATACGGAAAATCACATGAGCTTCTACTATGAATACGATACCCGTGCAGAAGAAGCGGATCTTTATTTCAATTTCTATCCGGACACAACAACGCCTTAAGAAAGGAATGGAGCATGGAAAAACGACTGACTGAATTAGTGCCCGGCGACAGCGTTGAGGGCTTTTTTATCCTGCAATCTGCGGTCAGCAAGCTTACTACAAACGGGAATCCGTTTCTCAATGCCGTTATTTCGGATGTCAGCGGCAGTATGGACGCAAAGGTCTGGAATTACGGCGGACCGATCGGTGCTGCAGACGATGGAAAGATCGTAAAAATCCGCGGTACCGTTTCAGAATACCGCGGCTCTCTGCAGATGACGGTTGAACGCATCCGTCTTGCGCAGCATAACGATGTATATTCACTTTCCGATCTGGTGCCGTGTGCGCCGCTGGAGGAGGAAAGCGCATATGCGGAAATCCTGCGGATTGTTGCCTCTATGAAGGATGAAGACTACAAGCGCGTTTGCGAGGAAATGCTGCGGCGTCATGGAGAAAGCTTCCGGAAAATACCCGCTGCCAAAAGCGTCCATCACAGCTTTATCAGCGGCTTGCTCATGCATACCGGCAATATGCTGAAAATTGCGCAGCTTGTTGCGGATATTTATGCGGAAACGGTAGACCGTGACCTTCTGCTTGCAGGAACGCTTCTGCACGATTTCGGAAAGGAAGCGGAATTCGATTTTTCCGAGCTCGGTCTGGTGACGGAGTATTCCATGAAGGGAAAGCTGCTCGGACATCTGACCATGGGCGCGGAGGAAATCGGTGAGGTCGGGAAAGCGCTTGAAATTCCGCAGGAAAAGGTGATCCTTCTGCAGCATATGATCCTTTCTCACCACGGTGAGCCGGAGTTTGGCGCGGCAGTTCGTCCGCAATGCGCAGAGAGTGATCTGCTTTCTATGATCGACCTGATCGACAGCCGTATGGAAATCTACCGCGAAACGTTCCAGACGGTGCCTGCCGGTGCTTTCAGCGGAAAAGTGTTTGCATTAGAGCGATCTGTTTATAATCATAAAAAATAAGATAATCATTTGAGGGCAGATTACCTGTCCTCAATTCGACTTTGTAGTAACCGAACGGAAAAAGAATCAGAGGAATCGAAATGAGTAATAAGAACTATGATGTTGCGGTGATCGGCGGCGGCGTAATCGGCTGCGCGATCGCACGGGAACTGTCACGGTATCAGCTGAATATCTGTGTATTGGAAAAGGGAGAGGATGTCTGCTCCGGTACCTCGAAAGCGAACAGCGGAATTGTCCATGCCGGATACGATGCCAAGCCCGGTACGATGAAGGCAAAAATGAATCTGGAAGGCAGCCGGATGATGCCGGAGCTTGCAAGGCAATTGGATATCCGCTTTTTCAGAAACGGCTCGCTTGTGGTCTGCCTTTCGCAGGAGGACATTCCGGCGCTGCAAGCACTTTATCAGCGCGGTGTGGAAAACGGCGTGCAGGAGCTTCAAATTCTCAACGCAGAGGAAGTGCACGCTATTGAGCCGAATCTGACGCAGCGGGTCGTTGCGGCACTTTACGCACCGACAGGGGGCATTATCTGCCCGTTTGAGCTGACGATTGCGCTTGCGGAAAATGCGGCGGAAAACGGAACGGAATTTCGCAGAGGCGAATGTGTGACAGCGCTTCATCCCTGCGAAGAGGGCTATCGTATCGTTACGGATCGAGGCGAGCTTCGGGCAAAAGCCGTTGTAAATGCAGCGGGTGTATACGCAGATGAGATACACGCCATGCTCAGCAAAATTCCGATGCATATCACACCGCGGAAAGGTGATTACTGCCTGCTTGACCGTGAGTCGGGAAGCCATGTTTCGCATACGGTATTTCAGCTTCCCGGAAAGCTCGGCAAGGGAATCCTTGTTTCGCCGACTGCGCACGGAAATCTGCTGCTCGGTCCGACAGCAACGGATGTTGAGGAAAAAGATGCCGCGCCGACGACTGCACAGGAGATTTCCACTGTGCTTGAAAAGGCGGCTGACGGTGTTGCAGCGCTTCCGCTGCGGACGGTCATTACCTCATTTTCCGGACTGCGCGCCCATGAGGACGGCGGCGACTTTATTTTAAGAGAAGTGCCGGATGCGGAAAACTTTTTTGAGGCAGCCGGAATCGAATCGCCCGGACTGACTTCCGCTCCGGCGATCGGATGCTATATGGCACGGATGATTTCCCAAAAGCTGCAAGCGGAGAAAAAACAGTATTTTTGTCAGACACGCCGTGCAATCGTTCGCCCGGCAGAGCTGACAACGGAGGAACGAAAAAAGCTCCTGAAGGAGAATCCGCTTTACGGCGTAATCGTCTGCCGCTGCGAGCAGATCAGCGAGGGCGAAATCATTGATGCCATCCGCAGACCGGTCGGCGCGGTTTCCATGGACGGAATCAAGCGGCGTGTCCGTGCAGGAATGGGACGCTGTCAGGGCGGCTTCTGCACACCGCGTGTTATGGAGATCCTTGCGCGGGAACTGGGCTGCTCCATGGAGGAAATCCGGAAAAATGTTCCCGGCTCGGAGCTGCTGGTCGGAACGATGGAGGAACGCAGATGAACCAATATGATGTTATTGTGATCGGCGGCGGACCTGCAGGACTTGCTGCTGCGCTATCTGCCAGGCGTGCCGGTGCGGAACGTGTGCTGATTCTTGAACGCGACAATGTGCTCGGCGGTATCCTTAATCAATGCATTCATAACGGATTCGGTCTGCATACCTTTAAGGAAGAACTGACCGGACCGGAATATGCTGCCCGATTTATTGCACAGGTCGAGCAGGAGCATATTCCTTACCGACTCGGAACAACGGTGCTGTCGATCAGTGATGATAAAAAAGTTGTCTGCGTGAGCCGCGAAGATGGCCTGACGGAGCTGCAGGCATCGGCAATTATTCTTGCAATGGGCTGCAGAGAGCGTCCGCGTGGCGCGCTGAATATTCCGGGACTGCGTCCTGCGGGCATCTATTCTGCCGGAACGGCACAGCGTCTGATGAATGTTGAGGGTTATCAGATCGGCAGGGAAGCGGTTATTCTCGGCTCCGGCGATATCGGACTGATTATGGCAAGAAGGCTCACACTTGAGGGCGCAAAGGTCAAGGTCGTAGCGGAACTCATGCCGTATTCCGGCGGATTGAAGCGAAATATCGTTCAGTGCCTGAATGACTATGATATTCCGCTGAAGCTGAGCCATACGGTTGTGCAGATTCACGGAAAAAACCGGATCACCGGGGTAACGCTGGCGCAGGTAGATGAAAACCGCCGCCCGATTCCGGGAACGGAAACATACTATTCCTGCGATACATTGCTGCTGTCGTGCGGACTTCTTCCCGAAAATGAACTGACCAAAACGCTTGGCGCAAAGCTCAGCGGCATTACCGGCGGACCGGAGGTTTCCGATCGACTTCAGACCAGTGTGGAGGGTGTATTTGCC
>R26__coassemble_595_pt1 | contig 21636 bp, 20 predicted proteins | sample R26__metabat2_low_PE_037 | metagenome-assembled genome bin R26
TTTTTTTGTTGTTACCCATGGGGATGGATGAATTGCGTTGTGTTGTTGCTTTTCTGCGTGAGTTTGCGATGAGGGGGCAACCCATGCGGAGGCATGAATTGCGAGAAAATCTAATTGCCAGTATGCGGTCAAAAGCGGCACGGGCAACCCATGCGGAGGCATGAATTGCGAGAAAATCTGATTGTGCGTCCAGTAGATACAGCGGAGAGGCAATCCACGCGGAGAAACGATTTAAGAGTTTAGATTAACCGGATAGCAGTATTGGTTCTAATAAAGTCTTCGAGCAATCGGAGACTTTAGTTCTTTTTAGGTTTTTACGGAAACTTGTAGAAAAGCTCCGACAAGAGGAACAAACTATCCCCATATGTCATTGCGAGCCGGTGCGGAGAATGCAGTCTGTGCAGAATCAGACAGTTCCAATCCGCACCGACGTAGCAATCTTGTGGTAGGGATTACCATTACGATCTTAGCCACAGGATTTTCGTTAAGACTTCTGTATGTTTGCTCCTTTTTGAGTGTGCAAACTTCTTTCCAATTTGCACATTCTACAACTTCCCGTGATGAGCCAGAAAAAGGCAGGGGATTCCCCCTGCTTCTTTTTTATAAAAACCTTGCACAGATACCCGCCATGACGAAGCCTGTCAGATCGGCAAGCAGGGCGGCAGGAATGGCATAGCGTGTTTTTTTGATACCGGCTGCACCGAAATAGACGGAAATGGTGTAGAAGGTCGTTTCCGTACTGCCCAGCATGATCGCAGCAGTTTTTCCAATCAGCGAGTCAGGACCGTGTGTATACATGAGGTCTGCACCGACAGCCAATGCCGCGCTTCCCGAAAATGGCCTTAAAAGCACGAGCGGCAGAGTTTCCGCCGGAATGCTGAGAAATTTTCCGATCGGCGCAAGAAGGTGGGACAAAATCCCGATAGCGCCGGACGATCGCAGCAGAGCAACTGCCGTTAACAGCATGACAAGCGCAGGCGCGATGGAAAGCAGCAGCTTTAATCCGTCCAGACCGCCCTCTAAAAGCGCCGAGTACACGTCCTGTTTTTTGGCAAGGGCAATGACGGAAACGGTCAGGAGCAGCGCCGGAATTAAAAGATCAAGCACGGAAAAACCTCCGAAGCAGCTTTGCCGCAAGCAGACCGACAGAAACAGAGCAGACCGAGGTCAGCCAGACGGCAGGAAGAATGTCAAACGGTGCAGCAGCGCCTGCAGCGGCGCGGACAGAGGCAACGGTTGTCGGCAGGAGCTGGATGGAAGCGGTATTCATCACGATCAGAAGGCACATTTCATCCGTGGCATCCGGCTTTCCCGAAAGCGTATGCATCCGCCGTACCGCAGCAATCCCCATCGGCGTTGCTGCGTTGCCCAGACCGAGCAGATTTGCAGATACGTTCGCCGTCAGATAGCCGAGTGCCTGTGCATCTCGGCTTGCAGAGGGAAACAGATGCCGGAAAACCGGCTTTAACAGTCTGCCGAGCTTCTGCATCAGACCGGCACGCTCCATGACCTTCGCAAAACCGCTCCAAAGACACAGCGCACCTGCAAGCGACAAGCACAGCGTAATGCCGGATGCCGCCCCTTCCATAGCGGCAGGGGTCAGACTTCCCACCCTTCCGCTCAGCAGCGCACAGACGATCGACAGCGCGATCATTCCAGCCCAGACAATGCCCATGATCATAAAAAACCGCCTCCTGCGGACATTCTATGAAAAGAAAAATCAGATTATGTATTTCACTTGACATGACACAACAAAGATGTTAAGATAGGGCTGACTTCAAAATAGAACACAGGAGAGATACTATGAAAACAAGCGGAATCATCAGAAAAGTAGATGAGCTGGGGCGTGTAGTTCTCCCGATCGAGCTTCGCCGTTCGTTGGGAATTGAAGAACGCGACAGCCTTGAAATCACGCTTGATGATGACCGTATTATCCTGAGAAAACTGGAATCAAGCTGTATTTTTTGCGGTAAGGAAGCAGACCTTTTAGAGCATCGCGGCAAGTATATCTGTGCCGAATGCCTGAAAGAAATGAACGATCAGGAAGACTGAAAACAATAAGAAATCCGTGGCTCGAAGCTCCGAGCCACGGATTTTTTATACGGTTTTTGAATTATGCCTTGCCTGCGCAGCCGAGGACGTCGATCAGCTTGTGCTTGACCAGTTCCTTGATGTTTGCACGGGCGGGCTTGAGGTACTGACGCGGATCGAAATGATCGGGATGTGCGTCAAAGTACTCACGGATGGTGCCGGTCATTGCAAGACGGAGATCGGAGTCGATGTTGATCTTGCAGACAGCGCTGCGAGCTGCTTCACGAAGCTGTTCTTCGGGAATGCCGACTGCATCGGGCATCTTGCCGCCGTGGGTGTTGATCATCTTGACAAAGTCCTGAGGAACGGAAGAAGAACCGTGCAGGACGATGGGGAAGCCGGGCAGACGCTTTTCGCATTCATGCAGAACGTCGAAACGCAGGGGAGGCGGTACCAGAATGCCCTTTTCGTTTCTGGTGCACTGTGCGGCGGTGAACTTATATGCGCCGTGAGAGGTGCCGATTGCGATTGCCAGAGAGTCGCAGCCGGTCTTGGAAACGAATTCTTCGACTTCTTCCGGACGGGTGTAGGAGGAATCCTCTGCGGAAACCTTAACATCGTCTTCCACGCCTGCCAGCGTGCCGAGCTCTGCTTCAACAACAACACCGTGGTCATGTGCGTACTCAACGACCTTCTTGGTGATTTCGATGTTTTCTGCGAACGGCTTGGAGGAAGCGTCGATCATAACGGAGGTGAAGCCGCCGTCAATGCAGCTCTTGCAGGTCTCGAAATCGGGACCGTGATCCAGATGCAGAGCAATGGGAATGTTCGGGTTTTCAATCACAGCAGCCTCGACCAGCTTGATCAGGTAGGTGTGATTTGCATAAGCGCGAGCGCCCTTGGAAACCTGCAGGATGACCGGAGAATTGGTTTCTGCACAGGCTTCGGTGATGCCCTGAACGATTTCCATGTTGTTGACGTTGAAAGCGCCGATGGCGTAGCCGCCGTCGTAAGCCTTCTTGAACATTTCGGTGGTAGTTACCAGAGGCATAATAAAACACTCCTTTGTGTATTGATTTCGGGGTTATTATACCACAAAAGTGCGGAAATGCAAGTAAAATTCAGTCTTTTACAGAAGCGATTGGTCATAGACGGCGCGAACACCGCCGATAAACTTCGGACGCACGCGGGCAGCAAGCAGAAGAGCGCTTCCGATGTGGTCAATTCCGAGGCGCAGGGGAACGGCGACCTCCTTCAGATGCATACCGATCAGCGTACCGCCGATGTCCATGCCGGCATCAGCGCGGATGTGCTCTAACGCGACAGGATCACGGAAGCGGTGATAGGCTGCCGTTGCAAAAGAGCCGCCTGCCTTCGGCTGCGGAATCACATTGACAATATCCGCATTGCCTGCCGCTTCACGCTCAATGATGATGGCGCGGTTTAAGTGCTCACAGCACTGCGCGGCAATATAAATTCCCTTTTCCGAGAAAATATCATAAATGGTGTCAAAAACTTCCTTAGCGACCTCCGGCTGAGAGTCGGTGCCGATGCGGCTGCCGCAGATTTCGCTGGTGGAACAGCCGATAACAACGATCTGTCCCTTGTGAAGGTTTGCTTTTTCAATTAAAGCCTGTGCTGCCTGTGCAGTCTGTAATTTGATTTCATCCATTTGCGTTCACCTTATCAATTTCAAATGTTTTGCTCTGGCGCAGTGCAGCGACCAGCGCGACTGCCGCAGCGATACCGATACCGCCCTGCAGGAGATTGCCGGGGATGCTGGCTGCGGCGGCAATGCCCTTGCCGAGAATCAGCATTGCGTAGATAAAATATCCGAAAACCATCCAAAGCTCTGCGGCAACACCGCCGACAAGCTGACCGAGATAGTGATTTTTTCTGCCGAGCTTATGGTACAGCAGCGCAGCAATGACAGCCATCAATGCTTTGATGATCAGCGTACCGGGAATGTAGTGCGCATAGCCTGCCAGAAGATCGGCAAGCGCGGAGCCGGCACCGCCTGCAAATGCGCCGTAAAGCGGTCCGAGCACCAATGCACCGAGCAGTACAAAGCAATCGCCGAGATTTACATATCCGTTCGTTGCCGGCATTTGAATTTGAATCAGTATCGTAGCAACACACGTCAGCGCAGTAAACAGCGCAGTCAGAACCATCTTTTTCAAGTTGTTTTGTTTCATCGTTCTATCCTCTTGCTTTTTCAGAATGAATTGATTATACTGTAAATTGGTATGATTAAAAGTACCAAAAAAATATTTTTTGATAAGACCAGATCGGAGGAACCATGCTGACCTACACGTTGGAAAAAGGACAAGGAAAGAGCTTATATGCCTCGCTTTATGAGCATATCCGAAAGGATATTTCCACGGGAGCACTTCCGGCAGGAACACGGCTTCCGTCAAAACGCACGCTTGCGGCAAATCTCGGGGTAAGCATCGTCACGGTGGAAAGCGCCTATGCACAGCTCATTGCGGAAGGGTATGCCGAGGCAAGAGAGCGCAGCGGCGTGTATGTCTGCCAGATCGGCACGCCAACGGTTTTGTCCAATGAACAGGCAGCCGTTACGGCGCAGGAGCAGACACAGCAAATGCTGTTTGACCTCAGCAGCGGCGGCGGAGAGGATACACCGTTTCCGTTTTCCGTCTGGGCAAAGACGATGCGTGCCGTCATATCCGAGCAGGGGAAAAATATCCTGAAGCCGGTGGATTTTCGCGGTGCATGGGAGCTTCGTCAGGCAATCGCAGGGCATTTGTATCAGTCGCGCGGACTGCGTGTATCTCCGGAGCAGATCGTAATCGGTGCCGGAAACGAATATCTGTACGGTCTGCTTGTCCAGCTGCTCGGACGCAAGGGCTGTTATGCGGTGGAGGATCCGGGTTATCGGAAAATATCCGGCATTTATTCCGCAAATGATGTAGATGTCTGCCATATTCCGCTTGACAGGGAGGGAATGAGCGTACAGGCGTTAAATGAAAGCGGTGCGAATATTGCGCATATCTCACCTGCGCACCATTTTCCTACGGGAATCGTTATGCCGATCCGTCGCCGGAATGCGCTGCTGGACTGGGCATATGCAAAGCCGGACCGCTATATCATCGAGGACGACTATGACAGCGAGCTGCGCCATTCTGGAAAGCCCGTGCCGCCGCTGTTTTCCCTCGACGCGCACGAGCGAGTGCTGTATCTGAGTACCTTTTCTCAAACGATTGCGCCGTCGCTCCGTATTGGCTATGTCTGCCTTCCGAAGCAGCTGCTTACCCGATTGCGCGAGCGCCTCGGTTTTTACACCTGCGCCGTGCCGACGTTTGAACAGTATACGCTTGCAAAATTCATATCCTCCGGCGATTATGAGCGCCATATCAACCGTCTGCGAAAGCGTTACCGCGATAAACGTGCGCTGATTCTGACGCAGATCGAGCAAAGCCCTCTGAACGGACGGTGTACGGTTGTGGAGGAAAATGCCGGAACGCATTTCCTGCTCCACTTGAATACAGACTGCGCCGATGCCGAGCTGAAGCGCAGAGCGGCATTACGGGGACTTTCCGTGCGTTTTCTGAGCGATTACCGGATGCGTGAAATGGATACGGGCAGCATGATTTTCAACTATGCCTGTATCGACACCGAAAAAGTTCCGGAGGCACTGCGTATTCTTGCGCAGCTGATTCAGACGGATTCGACCAGCTCATAAATCTGCTTGAGAAGAATGACGCCGATTGGGACGAGAATCATGCCGGCAATTCCGAAAAGCCGGTATCCTGCATAGAGGGAAAGCAGCGTCAGAAGCGGATGCAGACCGATCTGTCTGCCGAGAAAGCGCGGCTCAAGCATGGTGCGTGTTAAGGAAGCGATGGCATAGACAATCAGCAGACCGATTCCCAGTGTACTGTTTCCCTGCAAAAAAGAGATTACTGACCATGGGATCAGAACGGAGCCGACGCCGAAAACCGGCAGCGCATCAATCGCGGCGATCAGGACGGCAAGAAGCAATGCAGACGGTCTTTTGAGAATTAAAAGACCGACAGAGAGAATACCGAAGGTTACAAGCATCAAAAGAATCTGCGCCTTGCAGTAGCCGCCGATTGCAGTTTTCAGGCGGCGTAAAATGGCGCGGATTTTTTCTGCCCATCCCTCCGGCAGCCAGCATTGCGCACATTTTCTGAGGGCGGCTTTTTCCGCAGAGAAAAGATACGCCGAAAGGAGCATCGTCAGCAGGAAAAGAATCAGCTCCGGCACAAAGGACAACAGCGTTCCGGCAAAATCCATCAGCCATTGCGAGACCGTGTCTGCCAGAACGCTGCCGCCTTCAAACAGAGCGCTGATCCACTGCGCGGCTGCGGCAGAAAGTGATTGCGGCAGGCGTTCTGCCAAATGCAGGAGCGTTTCTTCCAAGCCTGCAAGCGGCTGCTGCAGAGAGGAGAGAAACTGCGGCAATCGGGCAACCAGCAGTTGTGTCCCCGAAACCAGACCGCGTCCGGCAATCCATAAAATGCCGAGCAGCGCGGAGGCAATGACGGTGACGGATAGAAATGAAGCAAGGGCATTGGGAAAGCGCCATTTCCGATGCAGAAAGCGTCCGAGCGGTGCGGCAATTCTTGCAAGCAAAAGACCGAGCAGAAAGGGCAGACCGATGGGCAGCAGAAGCTTTGCCGTCAGCCAGATCCCGACCGCGCCGCCAACGATATACAGCAGAAGCTTCCATGTTTTTTTCATTCGCCGTTTCCTTTCTGTACTTGCTTTTTTTATCGTTTTGATGTAAAATGTTTTCGTAAAAAAGACAAATGCGTGTATTACGCACACAGGAGGCGGACAAAGCATGATGCAGTTGCCCAGATTTTTTATTGTAGAAGCGAAAGCACTTCCCGAGGTTTTTCTGAAGGTGGCGCAGGCAAAGTGGCTGCTTGAAACCGGAGAGGTCAGCACGGTTAACGAAGCGACCAAGGCGACCGATCTCAGCCGCAGCGCTTTTTATAAATACCGGGATTCGATTTCTCCGTTCCAGAATCTGATGGCAGGACGGATTTTAACCTTCCATTTTATCCTGCGCGATGTGACGGGACTTCTTTCTTCCATACTATCCATTTTTGCCCAATTCGGCGCAAATATACTGACGATCAATCAGACAATTCCGACAAACGGCTGCGCATCGGTCACCATTTCTGCGGAAACGACCGGCGTGGAGCAGGGTGCGGAGGAGCTTCTGCGTGCGCTCAGGAAAATGGAGGGCGTTCTGAAAGCGGAAATCCTTGCAGGATAAAAAAGCGAATGCAATTCCCGAAGACAGAAAGCATATTACGGATAAATGAACGAACTCCCCACCGAATACGGTGAGGAGTTCGTTTTGTAATATGCAGTGTTATGCTTTGCCGAGCCGTGTCAGAACTTCCTTCTTGATTGTAACACCGTCGATCTTTCCGCTGCCGAGCAGCGGGAAACGGTCAAAAATCAGGAAATAGACCGGCACCTTATACTTTGCAAGCTTGGAAGAAAGAACCTGACGTGCATTTTCTTCATCAAAGGAAGCACCGTCCTTCAGGACAATGGCAGCGGCGACTTCTTCGCCGAGAATTTCATGCGGCACGCCGAGAACCTTGACATCGGCAACGCCCGGAAGCTGCGCAACGGCTTCGGCAACTTCGCCCGGAGAGATATTTTCACCGCCGCGGATGATCAGATCCTTTGCGCGTCCGACAAGCTTCAGGTAGCCGTCCGGCAGAATCACGCCGAGGTCGCCGGTCGCAAGCCAGCCTTCATCATCCAGCGGCTGATCTTCTATTGCCAGACGGTAATAGCAGACGATCATGGTTCTTGAACGGATACAAACCTCACCCGGCTGACCGTCGGGTAATTTTTTTCCGGTGGCAGGATCACGGATTTCGATCTCAACGCCTTCCACAGGCTTGCCGACCGTCTGCGTGATGTGTTCAACCGTGTCCTCATAGGCGGACAGGCTGATCGCCGCATTTTCGGACATACCGTAGATGTTGCAGAAGTGATTGTCCGGCAGCAGCTTGCGCAGCATGGACATCTGCGATTCGCTTGTTGCTGCGCCGCCGAGAATGGATAGACGGAGCGAGGACAGCGCATCCGGCGTAAAGGACGGATGATTTACCATTGCAAGCATCATCGTCGGTACGGTGTTAAAAATCGTGCATTTCTTTTCTGCAATCAGCTGAATCAGTGCTTCCGGACGGGGACTGGTCGGTATACAGGATGCAAAGCCATAGAGCAGACCGCCGCTGATGCAGGTTGCAAAGCCGAAGACATGGAACAGCGGAAGGAACGCACAGTTCAGGTCTTTACCGGACAAATGGAATTCTTTGGCAATTGCGGAAATACTACACAGCAGGTTGTACGACGAGCAAAGAACGGCTTTCGGCTTTCCGGTCGAGCCGGAGGTGAAGATAACAACACTTGCATCATCGGGATGATACATTTCGCTGAAATCATCCTTGACAGCATCATATTCGCCGAGGCGCTTTGTAAAATCGACTTCCATACCGATGTTATACATCTGACAGATTTTGGAATTACCGCCGAGCAAGGCCTGCGAGAAAAGATTGTAATCCGTAACACCGGGAATTGCACCGTAGCACAGATGGGTGATGTCGCCGATTTCGGAAAGCAGCGCGATTTCATTCGGCTTCAGCGTGAAGTTGACCAGAATTGCGATTGCGCCGAGCTTCTGTATGGCAAAGAAGGTAAAAATCCAGTTGATGGAGTTCGGGGAGCAGATACCGACATGGCTGCCCTTTTTCACGCCCATTTTGGCAAGATCTGCCGCAATGATCTGCGATACGCGGTCAACATCTCCCCAGGTAAACATATGATTGCAGAAGGAAAATGCCGGAGTGTCATGCGGTTTCTGTTTCAGAAGCGCTTTGAAGCTCATATGGTAATCGATCTCTTCTGCTTCCCTTGTGGAATAGTTCAGCATCTCAGAAAAACCGGTCATTTCAAAGACTTCCGCAATACTTTCGTTGACATGGATAATATGCAGTTTTTCTTTCGGAAGCTTTTTGCGAACGATCAGAAGAACACGCAAACCGGCAGAGGTGATATAGTCGGTGTTCTGAAAATCCAGAGTGAGATCGAGATCAGAAAAATCGAGAGCCAGAAGTGCATCACGGAAATCGACGGAGGTTTCGGTGTCGATCGTTCCGGAGACCGCAACAGTAACGCGGTTCTGATTCTGAATGGTGTTCAGTTTCATTTTGCCTTTACCACCTTTTTCTTAACATTTCGGTACAGCCCTGCAAGTGCAACAGAGGCTGCAAGAACGCAAACAGCAATTATGAGCGTAGTGCCTGTGCCGATGATCAATGCGTCCGGATCATTTCCTCTAAGCTGCTCTGCGGTGTAGATTCCAACCATGGTAAAACCGATCAGAATCCATTGAATGACATAAATATTTGTCAGGCGCTTGCTGATCCAGACGGCAATTCCGGATACAATGTCCGGCAGCAGGCGCGACAGACCGTAATAGCCGCCGAGGACAGCAATAGATGCGGCAATGCAGATGAATGCTTCCGGTGTCGTCAGGTGATAGAACAGATTGAGGTTTTCGTTCATCATACCGATTCTGTTCGGAATGGCGATGAGCATATAGACTGCAAGAATCACGGCACCGCAGCCGGAAACGATCGCATAGAACTTTCCTTTCTCTTTGCAGCGCTGTAATGCTTTTGCAAACAGATAGCCTGCAACAACGAAAATAAACCAGTTGAACAGGGGGAAACAGGAAAGCTCCAGCTCGGGATCGCTTAAATATGTAGTGCCGACGAACAGAGCGGCGATCTGGTTGATGATCAGATTCGGAGCCTCTTCCGTGACGCCGAGCATGGCGCCGAGGTCAAAATTACGCAAAAAGCTTCCGAGAACGGACATAACGAGCGCAACGATGACCATGACAAGATCAGATGCTTTCAGCTTTTTCAGAAGTCCGAACAGCATCAGCGCAAGTCCGGCAAACAGCAGAATGTCAGTCCCGAATAATTCCATCATCCAATCGTCGCGGAACAGAGTCATATCACCGGTAATGATGCCGTTGAGCAACTCGGGAACGCAGTAACGCACGGCGTTGAGAATATAACCGTACAATAATAGCTTTGCACCGCGCTTAATCAGAGAAGGCGCGTCGTTTTTCGGGGAATAGGTAATGCCGAAGCCCATGCAGAACATAAAGGTTGCTGCACCGAAAAGTGCATCGAGGACGACAACAAAGACGAAGCCGATGCCGCCGGAACCACCGCCGCATAAAGGGAACATTGACTCTGTTTCTTCAAATGCGTGGACGATGATCATGCCGATAATGCAGATCATTTTTGCGAAATCCGCTTCGACCTGTCTGCCGGTGTTGATGGGGTTTCGCTCAAACAGTTTCATGAAAACACCTCTTTACTTTATAGGAACGATCAGTCACGGTAGGCGCAAAGAATTGCACGGCGCGTGAATTCTGTCGGCATGGAAGAAAACAGCTTTTCAGCATTTTTCAGAAGCTCCGCATTCAGCGGCGTGCTTTCTTTCGCGTTTTCGGGGAGCAGCTTTTGCGTTTTGCACCATGCCATTGCGCCGCTGTAGCGTGAACGGTAGGCACGGTTTCCTGCAAGCAGCTGACGCAGACGCTCATCTACAGCAGCCTCACGCGGTGCGGCAAGCATTGCAAATTCGCCGCAGGTCATGGGCTTATCCGGCTGCAGCGTGTTGTTGGAATAGGCAACTGCGTGCGTTTCCGCCAAGGCACGGAAGACTTCAAAGTCCGGATCGTCCGCGCCGACATCGGCAAAGGGAGAACGCTTCAGAAGCTCCTGCACGGTTACGATGCGGTATCCGGCGTTCGTCAGCAGCTCCAGCTGCTTTTTCAGACCGACGGCAACCGGCGTGCGAAGCGCCATATTATAGCCGTCCTTCTGGAAAATGATCTGTCCGCAGAAAAAGTCGGGATCTTCCTCCAGCTTTTTCTGCATCGGCAGTACCATTTCATCAATTTCCGCCTGCACCGGGTCTTCCTGCTTGGCCGGAAGCCAGCCGGCACCGTCAAACGAGGCGGCAAGATACAGATAGCCCATTTTTTCATAGGCATCGTAGGAAGTGAAGTCTTTGTCAATGCGGTCAACATAGTGCGGCGGACGGCTCATGCTCATCGGATAACCGAACTGACCGCGTAAGAGCTGATCGAGAGATGTCAGATCGTCCAGCACCTTGTCTAAGCTGCCGAGCGTATGGCGCTTGCCGTAGACAAAGGATTTTTTGCCGAACAGAATGTGACGGTAGCCGTGATTTGTGATCTGATGCCCTTCACGGATCATGCGTTCGATATACTGCGGACAGTTTACCGCGCCGCCGAATGCATCGCGTTCAAAAGCAGGGTAGTGGTCATAGGAAACGCCGCCCCATGCAGGTGTTCCCGGCTCACCCTTTGTATCGGGATAGTTTTCCGCAGTCGTTCCGATCACATCAAAGGTGCCCTTGGCGTTGAATTCGTCCAGCGTATCAAGAAGAACATCGGTCAGAGATTTGCCGTCAAACAGATCGGGGGAGGCAGGCAGATTCATCGGACCGTCATCAAATGTCATTGCGCAGACGCGCTCGTTTGTTTTGACTTTTTCAATTCTGCGGCAGTAGCCGACATGGCATTTCGGCTCCGGCAGCAGAACATTTTTTGCAAATTTTTTCACTTTTTTTCCGATTCGGACAAAAGTACTCATTTGATAACCTCTTTCACCGTGCGCAGCAGGCAGATAGCTGCATAGGCGCACCATTTCAGGTAGGATTTTATTCCGGCGTGGGTTTTTTGCAGCCGGATCAGCCGACTTTTGGCAAATGCCATATGGCGGCATTTATCGCAGTGGAACGAAACCGGCGAGAAAAGTCCGGCGCACAGGGCATCGGGTGTCAGACTGTTGGCTTCCACTTCTGCAAATGCGCCGCCGATCTCTCCGACGGTATGCGAGTCGCTTCCGGCAGTCAGAAGCACAGGTTTGGAAAACCGTTCGGCAGCGGCACGGGCAAGTATATTGGCATTTTTGCGCTTTTTTGTAGCTCTGTTGTTAAAAATTTCAATACCGTCCAGCTCGTTTTCATGGGCGGCGATCTGCGCCGAAATTTCCTCCACGCTGTGATGCGTCAGCTCATACGGATGGGCAAGGACGCATTTTCCGCCGGAAGCGTGAATGGCAGCGGCAGCATCGGAAAAACGGACGCGTCCGCTTTCTTCATTTTCGGTGTGGCAGGGCGATTGCAGAAACAGCCCCAGAAGATGTCCGACCTCAGTGGAGTATTCCACAGCAGGAATCAGCAGCACACCGTCTCGCAGCGGCATATCGAAAACCTCCTGCGGAGCGCAGCGGTTATGGTCGCATACGGCAAGTGCGTGCAGACCGTTCTTTTTTGCCGCAAGCACAGCCTGCGCAAGACTGATGCGGCTGTCGGGAGAGCGCTCGGTATGTAAGTGCAGGTCCAAACGGTAAATCATACGCTGCCTCCTTTCCCGAAAACGGTCAGGTAAAGATAGCGCCAGAACGGTTTCTGATCGTTGAAGCGGAACAGCGCTTCCTTTGCACGGAAAACGTCGACAATTCCGCTGCCGACATCATGCCAATGCCCTTTTTTCAGGCAGGACAGCCATGCAAGCGTGTCATTGAGGACAAAACGCATTCGTTTTCCGCGCTGATATTGCTGGTCGGGAGAGGAAAACAGTTCTCCGGCAGCGGCACGGACGTAGTTTTCCGCAAAACGGCTGCCGCAGGCATCCGTCAGGGGGAAGCTGCCCCAGATGCGCGGATTGATTTCCAGAACGCGGTCGCCCTTGAATTCTACCATGGCAATGCCGGTAAAATGCAGTGCTTGCAAAAGGCGGATCGCATTTTGTGCAAGGGCTTCGTCATAAAAGCTTGCACAGCAGGCAGAAGGTCCGCCGCTGATCGGGTATTCACGGATACGGCGATGTCCCATGATACAGACGGGCGCATGCCGCCTGTCCATGACCAGACAGATACCGCTGCCGACACCTGTGATATATTCCTGAACAACAGGCTGCGGATCGTAGGCAGACATTTTCTGATACGCCTGTATGAAGGCAGCTTCGTTTTCTGCTTTTATGTAGCGGTGCTCAGCGTGCAATCCGAGCTTTTCACCGCAGCGCGGCTTGAGAATGACCGGATAGCGCGGCGGCAGCTTGCCGCCGGAGCAGTCAAATTCTTCCGGAATGGGTACGCCGATCTCCTTTGCAGTCTGCGCCACGATGCGCTTGTCATTGGCTGCATCCAGAATCTCCGGAGGGGAGATAAGAAAATCACAGACGGATTCAAATTTCGGCGCGTTTTTCGACAGCATGGCAAGCGTATCGGCGCCAATCGGGAACAAAACCGGACGCTCGTCAAATTCGTTGCACAGCGCAAGCAGACGCTCCGCATAGGCATTGTCCTTGGCAGAACCATCCAGCATCACGCAGCGGTGGACAAAGCGGGAGGAGAAGGCAGCAGGTTTTTTCGGTGATTCTTGTGCCGTCTGCACTGCAACGATTCGGCAGCCTGCTGCACTTAACGGACGAATGACCGCCAATGCAGTACGGTAACGAACGTCGGTTACAATTACAGTGCGCATCACGGTCACTCCTTTTCTCGGAAAATTATTCAGCGGAAATCAGGAAGTAGTAAACAGGCTGTCCGCCGTAGACAACGGATACTTCCGCATCCGGGCAGAAATTTGTAAAGATGGCGGCAGCTTCATTTGCCTGCGCCTCGGTAATTTCTGCGCCGTAATAGATGGTGATGAATTCAAAGCCGTCATCGCCGAGCTTTTCTGCCATTTTGCGCAGCAGACGGGTCATATCAGGATCGTTGCCGAACAATGCGCTGCCGTTGAGCGCCAGATATTCGCCGGCCTGAATTTTTGCACCGCCGAAATCGGAATCTCTTGCGGCATAGGTCAGCTGCATCGTAACGACCTGCTTGATCGCATCGTTCATGGCGTTGACAATATCTTCTTCCTCGCCAAACGGGTCGAACATCAGCATTGCGGAAATGCCCTGCGGAACGGTCTTTGACGGAATGACAATGACTTTCTTTTCCGTCAGCTCAACCGTCTGCTCGGCAGCCATGATAATATTTTTGTTGTTCGGGAAAACGAAGACGATTTCAGAGGGCGTGGCGTTGATCTTCTCCAGAATGTCCTGCGTGGAGGGATTCATGGTCTGACCGCCCTCGATGATATGGTCTGCGCCCAGCTCGGTAAAGACATTGGCAAGACCTTCACCTGCACAGACGGCAACAACACCGTATTTCTTCTCAGGAGCGGCAATGACCGGCTTTTTTTCTGCCGGTGCTTCCAGCTCCTGCTCGGTTTTTTCCAGATCATCGGTGCTTCGCGCCTGTTTGCCGGAGGCAAGATCATCATGCTGCATCTGCATATTTTCGATTTTGCACAGCTCCAGCGTGCCGTATTTCTGCGATTCGTTCAGAGCATCGCCGGGGATGTTCGTGTGGACATGGACCTTGAAGGACTCATCATCCTCGCCGATGACAATGCTGTCGCCGATGCTGTCTAAATATCTGCGCAGCGGTGTCAGGTCGATATCCTCATAGGCTTTGCGGACGATATAGACCGTATCGAACGCAAAGGTGATTTCTTCTGTATCAAATTCCGTGAAATCCGCCTGCTCCTTGACAACGGGAGCTTCCACAGCGGTGAATTCAATTTCTTCGCCGCGGCAGACGGAAAGCATCGTTTCCAGAACATAGAGCCAGCCCTTGCCGCCTGCATCGACGACACCGGCCTTTTCCAGCACGGGATTCTGATGAATGGTCTCGTCCAATGCTTTGCAGGCGGAGGAAACGGCGACTGCCAAAACGGATTCAAAGCAGGCATCCTCTTCGGCAAGAGCGCAGGCATCTTCTGCGGCGACTCTGGCAACGGTCAGAATGGTACCCTCGGTGGGCTTCATAACTGCCTTATAAGCTGCATCCACGCCGCCCTGCAGCGCTGCGGAAAGCTGCAAACCGTCACATTCGGTCAAGCCCTTCAGGCTTTTGGAGATGCCACGAAACAGCAGGGAAAGGATAACGCCGGAGTTGCCTCTTGCACCGCGCAGCATTGCAGAAGCTGCGGTGTCGGCAACCTTGGTCAGCGTGGGAGCATTCAGCTTGCGCAGCTCGTCTGCCGCGTTGAGCAGCGTCATGCTCATATTGGTGCCGGTGTCACCGTCGGGAACGGGAAATACATTCAGCTCATTGATCTGCTGCTTGTGGTTATCAACAACAGCGGCAGCGCCGACGAGCATTTTCTGCAGTAAAGAACCGTCAATTCTTTCTCTCAACGTAGCCACCTGCCCCTCAACCGATCACCATGGAATCAACATAGACGTTGATATCCCTGATTTCTGTTTCTGTCTGCTGAGAGACCAGATAGCGAACCTCGGAAACGATAGAACGGCCGATAACGGGAATATTTACACCCTGATCGACCATGATGTGCAGGTCGATGGAGATGCTGCCGTCTTCGTTGGGCGTCACGAGAACGCCCTTTGCCACGGACTCACGGCGCAGAAGATGCACCAGACCGTCGGACATGGAGCGAATTGCCATGCCCTTGACACCGAAGCAGGATGTTGCGGCATTGCCTGCGATTTTTGTAAAAACAGAGTTACTGACGTTGATGCTGCCAAGATCATTTTCACGGCGGATCATATCGGTTTACCTCCTAAAGATAGTTTTCAGATCATGCTTGCTTCCCAGCAATCCGGAGCCTTCAGCTCCAGCAGCGCTGCAACGGTGGGAGCAACATTTGCAAGACCGTAAGCGCCTTCCCTGATGGTGTGGCTGACACCCGGATCATAGATGATGAAGGGAACGGGATTCAGGCTGTGTGCAGTGCGGATAGAGGTCTTGCCCTTCTTGGTTTCGGTCATCTGGTCTGCATTGCCGTGGTCTGCGGTGATGAGCACCGTGTAGCCCAGACGGTCAGCAGTTTCCAGAATACGGCGGACACCTTCATCAACGCATTCCATTGCGGTAATGACAGCTTCCATCACGCCGGTATGACCGACCATATCGCCGTTGGGGAAGTTGCAGCGCAGGAAATCGTACTTGCCGGATTCCATGGCAGCGATCATATGATCGGTGATTTCCCTGGACTTCATAGCCGGAGCCTGTTCAAAGGGAATGACATCGGAGGGGATTTCCTCGTAGGTTTCCAGCGTCTCATCGACCTTGCCGGAGCGGTTGCCGTTCCAGAAATAGGTGACATGACCGTATTTCTGCGTTTCGGACAGCGCATATTCGCGGATACCGTTGGCGCAGAGCAGCTCGGTCAGGGTGTTCTTGATGACGGGCGGCTGTACCAGATAACGGGAAGGAATGTGCAGGTCGCCGTCATATTCGAGCATACCGGCAAACAGAACGCCGGTATAGTCGCCGCGGTCAAACTTGTCAAAGTCCTTGCGGTCGAAGGCAAGGGAAATTTCCTGTGCGCGGTCGCCGCGGAAGTTGTAAAGCACAACGCTGTCGCCGTTTGCGATTTTTGCGACCGGCTCGCCGTTTTCGGCAATGACAAAGGCAGGAAGGTCCTGATCAATGCAGCCGGTTTCTGCGCGGTAGGTTTCAATGGCTTCCTTCGCGCTTGCAAACTGGCGGCCGATGCCCTGCACGTGGGTTTTCCAGCCGGCTTCGACCATAGCCCAGTTGGCTTCGTAGCGGTCCATGGTAATCTGCATTCTGCCGCCGCCGGAGGCAATGCGGTAGTCGCAGCCGTCGGTGCGCAGCTCGGCAAGGACGCTCTCAAGCTGATCGACATATTCCAATGCGGAGGTCGCCGGAACGTCACGTCCGTCAAGCAGGATGTGGCAGTAGACCTTCTTGACACCCTCAGCCCTTGCGCGGCGGAGCAGGGCGATCAGATGGCTGATGTTGGAATGAACGTTGCCGTCGGACAGCAGACCGAGGAAGTGGAAAGCCTTGCCGTTATCAACGCAGTTGGCAACCAGCTCTTTCCACGTTTTTGAAGCAAACAGCGTGCCGTTTTCGATGGATTCGCCAACGAGCTTTGCACCCTGAGAATAGACCTGACCGCAGCCGAGTGCATTGTGACCGACCTCGGAGTTGCCCATGTCGTCATCGCTGGGAAGACCGACAGCAGTGCCGTGTGCCTTGAGCCATGTGTAGGGACAGGTATCAAAAAGACGGTCAAGTGTGGGTGTCTTTGCAACTGCAACAGCATCGCCGCTGCCGCCGTCACCCTTACCGACACCATCCATAATAATCAGAACAACGGGTTTTTTCATTTGCGATATGCCTCCAATATAATTATTCCCATATATTTTACTACATTTTTTTCAATAGTACAATCTTTATTTTACCAATTCATAAAATTATGGAACTGCTACAAGCCTGTAACAGTTCCAATCGTTTCATTTTGACATATTCACCATGTTTGCTCCGAATTTCAAAAACCGCACCGCAGCGGGTCAGGCTGCGGCGCGGTCGAATCGGAGAATTATTATTTCAACTCTTTGATTTTAGTGTCGGAAACTTCTGCATTTGCTTTGCGCAGAATACCGAATGCGCCGAGTCCTGCGAACAGCAGACCGAGCAGCCCGTTTTTGACCAGATCGTCCGCAACTGCGCTCCGGAACTCCGGCAGTTCTTGCCACATGAGCTTGATGTAGTCAAAGCGGGAAGAAATGTCGCGGAAATCCTCTCTGAGTTCCTTGGCAAGTCCGAGGTACTCTCCGAGAATCGTACCGACGGCAACAGAAAGAAGCACAACAGCAATCAGGATAATGACTTTCCCCTTGCCGAGCTTCCCCTTGAGCAGCGTATAGCCTTTTTCCGCGAGGAAACCGATCAGAAGTCCGACGGGTGCGGCAAGCCAGCCGTAGCTGAGAATGAAGCCCCACACAACAGCACCGAGCAGACCGCCGATCAAAGCACCGAGCAGACCGGTAATGTATCTGCCGCCGGCGGCTTCCTTTGCTGCGGTATCGGAGGCGCGTACTTTTTCGGTCACGGAGCGCAGACAGCTTTCGTGCATATGATACACAATCCCGTCAACGGCACACCATTTGCCCTGCCCGTACATTGCACCGCCGCAATGATTACAGATGTCTGCACCTGTAGCTCCGTATTGCGGCAGCTGCGGCAGGAGCCATTCGATGAAGCCGACGATGATGTCCATTGTGCCGATTTTGTCAGTGAAAATGAAGCAGACGTATTTATCCTGTATCAGCGTATTTTGTACGCGGTATTGCGTAAACAGGTCTGCATTTCCGAGCATCGTCTCAAAGGCGGATTTTTGCTGCACATCCGAAAAGCCTGTGTGAATAAACAGTCGCTTGATACCGGCATCTTCATTCATGGAGATCGCATAACCGTGCTTTTCGCCGTAAATAAAGCCGCCGTCACATTTCAAATTGTTCTCTTTTGCGTACTTTTTCAGTGCTGCGCCTACCATATCTTTCTCCTCCTGTTTCAGAGATATTTTAATACTAACATTACAAGAATAAAATGTCAACAGGATTTTCTATATCTGTAGAAAATGCTAATTAAGAGAGGTTTCGTCACTATTTAGCAGGTCATGTATCCGCTGCAGCAGCGGCTGATATTCCGGTTCTGTCTGCTGCGTCCGCACAAAGTCTGCGGCAGCCTCCTGCGCCTGCTTCAGAACATTCAGGTCATGCGCCAGATTGCCGATGTGGAAAACAGGCAGACCGCTCTGCCGACTGCCGAAGAAATCGCCCGGTCCGCGCAGCTTCAGATCCTCCTCGGCAATGCGGAAGCCGTCTGCGGTAGCGCACAGTGCTTTCAGACGGGTGCGTGTTTCGGCACTTTGATTGTCAGAAACCAGAATGCAGTAGGATTTTGCATTGCCGCGTCCGATCCTTCCGCGAAGCTGATGCAGCTGGGATAGACCGAAGCGGTCTGCATTTTCCACGACCATCAGCGTGGCGTTCGGCACGTCCACGCCGACTTCAATGACCGTTGTGGAAACTAAAATGTCATATTCCCGCGCAGCAAAGGCTTCCATGATCGCTTCCTTTTCCGCACCCTTCATTTTGCCGTGAAGCAGGGCAACGCGAAGATTCGGGAAGACGGTATCCTTCAGCGTCTGCGCCCATTGCTCGGCGGCCTTCAGCGATTCAATTTCGCTTTCCTCAATGGCGGGGCAGACGATAAATGTCTGATGCCCTTCCTCCGCCTGCTTGCGGATAAATCCGTTCAGGCGGCTGCGATAGCGTTCATCGACCAAAAAGGTCTCCACCGGCTGCCGTCCGGGAGGCAGTTCATCAATGACGGAAACATCCAGATCACCGTAGAGAATCAGCGCAAGCGTCCGCGGAATGGGGGTCGCCGACATAATAAGAAGATGCGGCTTTTTGCCCTTGGCAAGCAGAGCAGATCGCTGCGAAACGCCGAAACGGTGCTGCTCATCTGCGATTACCAGACCGAGATCGGAAAATACGGTGGTCTCCGTCAGCAGGGCGTGCGTTCCGATAACAACGGAGTATTCTCCGTCTGCAATGTCCTGACGGATGCGCTTTTTCTGCGCGGCTGTCATCGAGCCGGTCAGCAGGATACAGGGAATTCCCAGCTTGGCGAACATGGGCGCAAGACGGTCAAAATGCTGTCTTGCCAGAATTTCCGTCGGCGCCATCAAAGCAGTCTGGCGCCCGTTTTTGGCCGCACAGAATGCCGCTGCAGCTGCGACCATCGTTTTGCCGCAGCCGACATCGCCCTGCACCAGACGGCTCATCGGACTTCCGCTGCGGAAATCCACCAGAATATCGTTGATCGCACGGATCTGCGCATTCGTCAGGGTGAAGGGAAGCCGCTGATAAAACTCTGCCATCACATCCGTTTTCATCGGTACGGAAGAAAACACGGCGCGTCTTGCACGGACGGTTGCCAAAGCGGCGGAGAAAACAAAAAACTCTTCAAAAATCAAACGGCTCCGGGCAGCTTCGAGCGCAGCTGCGTCGGAGGGAAGATGAATTTCCCGAAGAGCCGTTGCCGCATCGCAAAGTCCGTATCTGCGGCGGACATCCTCCGGCAGCGTTTCCGTTACGGCACAGCGTGACAGCGCTGCCTGCACGGCGGTAAAGACCTGCTTGTTGGTCAGACCGGCGGTCAGCGGATAGATCGGCATGATGCAGCGCGTGACATTGCCGGAAGCATCCAAAGGCTCAAAAAGGGGATTGGTCATCGCATTGCCGAGATAATCTCCGGTCAGCGTGCCGTAAAAACAGTAGGTCTCGCCGCGAATCAGCCGTTCGGCAGTATAGCTGGCGTTAAAAAATGTCAGATTGAGCCGTCCGGTATGGTCGGCAACGGTGACCTTTGTAAGCTCCAATTGCTTTCTGCCGGGCTTGGGTATGCGGTGCGTCTGCGGATTTGAGATAACAGAAGCGACGAAACAGGCAGGCTGATCGACCTCCAAAGAGGAAATCGGCAGAAGCTGCGTGCGGTCTTCATAATCGCGCGGATAAAAGCGCAGAAGATCGCCGAGTGTTTTCACGCCGAGCTTGGCAAACAGCACCGCCTTTTTCGGACCGATGCCCGGTAATGTGAGAATAGAATCACCGTTCAATGCCATATCTGCGCCTCCTTTTTGTTTCTTGTTTCCATTATAAACCATTTTCGGGAGAAAAAGCAAGAGTAGAGAAATCGCCCGAAAAAAAGCAAAAGCCTGATGGTGACCCATCAGGCGGAAAAATTCCATATTTGCTTACGCCATAGCGTTGAGCTTCAGCGTCATGCTGCTCTTCTTGCGAGCTGCGTTGTTCTTGTGAAGGATTCCCTTGTTCACAGCCTTGTCAACAGCGACGACTGCTGCAGTGTATGCAGTGCCGGCCTGTGCCTTGTCACCGGAAGCGACAGCGGCGTCAAACTTCTTGATGGTGGTCTTCAGAGCGGACTTTTCCATCTTGTTCTTTTCGTTGGCAGCGCGGGACAGAGAAACTCTCTTCTTTGCGGACTTAATGTTGGGCATGGTTGCACCTCCCTCGTACGGTGATTATCTAAAAACCGTGTGTTTTTTCTTCACGCAGAAATACATTATAGCGAGGAAAGTCCATAAAATCAATAGCTTTTTTCACTTTTTTACAAAAATTTTTTTGAACAGGGGAAAAATCGGGGCAATGTCCGTAAAATCCGTCCGCCGAACCGGCAGATGCGCGGACGGTAAAAATGACGAATGACAGATACGGTCAGGATTTTTTCACAATTTCGGATACAAGTACGAAACTAAATTATGTAAACCTGATATTCATGCACAGAACAATTATTTACTGACAGGGTGTCTGTGCAAAACCCTGTGCAAAATGTGCAAAACTCTTGAAATTCAAGGGGATATTTCCCAAGCAAAGAATGTCCGAGCAGCGAAAAAATGTTGTATAACGCGATGAATGAAAGGGATTTGTTTAGTTTCAATAATTTTCTATTCTTTCGATAATTTTATATTATGTTAACTGTTTTCGCTTGTTTTTTGCCGGAAAAGTTAGAAATTTCGGTCTTGCTTTCGAAAAATGGAGGGGGAAATATGGGGAAAAAGACTAACTATTAAAAGTCAATCCCCAAAACAGGAAAAGTTGTGAATCGGCAA
>R26__coassemble_601_pt1 | contig 21459 bp, 15 predicted proteins | sample R26__metabat2_low_PE_037 | metagenome-assembled genome bin R26
GTAAAAAGTCCGTAACCGTCAAAATCAGTCAATAATTATTACATAAAACTTTGATTATTATTCTCAGCAAATTACTTGGTTTTTCAAACTATTCAGTCTAAATAATTCTTGCTGTGCAAGGATTTTGACTTACTGCGCAACTCTCACACTACCGTACCCATGTACGCCGACGAGTGAGAGTTGCTTGTCTTCCGAACTTTTTGACAGACTGTCAGCGTGCCGAAAAAAGTTTTTCGACACGCTGAAAAAACGGTGCTGTCAGATGCAGCACCGTTTTTTTAAACTGGAGATTCTATGAAACATCTTGTTATCGGTATATTTGCGCAGGTGGATGCCGGAAAAACCACACTTTCCGAAGCCCTGCTCTACCGCACAGGACAACTGAAAAAGCTCGGTCGCGTCGATCACGGTGATGCTTTCCTCGATACGCATCAGCTGGAACGCAGCCGCGGCATTACGATTTTTTCCAAGCAGGCACGTTTTCACACGGAGTCCCTCTCTGTCACGCTATTGGACACCCCCGGTCACGTTGATTTTTCGCCGGAAGCAGAACGCACCATGCAGGTGCTTGACTATGCAATTCTGGTAATCAGCGGTACCGATGGTGTTCAGGCGCATACGCTGACGCTATGGAAGCTTCTCAGACGGTATCATATCCCTACGATTCTGTTTTTTAACAAGATGGATCTTCCCGGTGCAGAGCGTGAGAAGCTTTTGCTTGATGCGCAGAAGCATTTAGATGCACAGTGTCTGGAGCCGACAGATTATGATTCGATTGCTCTGATGGACGAGACGCTGCTGGAGCGTTATCTTCAGAGCGGAGAGATTGAAGATTGCGATATTTCTGACCTTACCGCCCACGAAAAGCTGTTTCCCTGCCTGTTCGGCGCCGCTTTACGATTAGAAGGCGTAGACGAGCTGCTTTCCGCGTTGGAAAAATATACCCTCACGCCTTATTACTGCGACGAGTTTGCAGCAAGGGTCTACAAAATATCGCGCGATTTACAGGGCAACCGTCTTACCTTCTTAAAGGTAACAGGAGGCAGGCTCCGTGTACGCTCCCCGCTGCATTATTGCGGCAAGGACGGAAAGCCATTAGAAGAAAAGGTAACGCAGATCCGGCTGTACTCCGGCGCAGATTATGAACAGACGGAGGAAGTAAGCTCCGGTTGCGTCTGCGCTGTAACCGGCATATCCGGCTTACAGGCAGGTGACGCTTTGGGCGCTGCTGCAAAAGCGGTTTCTCCCCTGCTCGCACCGGTCATGCGATACCGGATCAATCTTCCTGCAGGCGCAGATGTCCGCGTTGTTCTGCCAAAGCTTCGGCAGCTTGAGGAGGAAGAACCTCAGCTTCGCATTGCATGGGATGAACGTCTGCGCGAAATTCAGGCACAGCTGATGGGACAGGTGCAGATCGAAATTCTGCAAAGCCTGATTCATGAGCGGTTTGATTTGGATGTTTCCATTGACGGCGGCAGAGTTTCCTACCGCGAAACCATTGAAAACGCGGTAGAGGGCGTTGGGCATTTTGAGCCGCTGCGCCATTATGCAGAGGTCCATCTGCTTTTAGAGCCGCTGCCGACAGGAAGCGGTCTGCAGTTTGCGACGGTTTGCAGTGAGGATACCCTTGACCGCAACTGGCAGAGGCTGATTTTGACGCATCTGACGGAGAAGGAGCATCTCGGCGTACTGACCGGCGCACCGATCACCGATATGAAAATCACGCTTGCCGCAGGTCGCGCTCACATAAAACACACGGAGGGCGGCGATTTCCGGCAGGCAACCTACCGTGCCGTGCGGCAGGGACTGATGCAGGCGAAGAATATTCTTTTAGAGCCGTATTATCACTTTATTCTGACAGTACCTGCCGATCAGATCGGACGCGCCATCAATGATATTCGTGCTATGGGCGGCAGCTTTGACTCTCCTGTTGAGGACGCTGACGGCATGACGCTTGAGGGCAGCGCTCCGGTTTCCGAGCTTCAGGATTATATGTCACAGGTCGTTGCATACACCCACGGTCACGGCAGACTTTTCTGTGAGGTGGAGGGCTACGCTCCCTGTCACAATGCTCAGCAGGTGATTTCCGAATTGTCCTACGAACCGGAAAGTGATCTGGATAACACGCCGGATTCCGTTTTCTGCGCCCACGGCGGCGGATTTACGGTAAAATGGGACAAAGTCTTTGAGCATATGCATTTGGAAAGTGTGCTATCCGCACCGAAGAAAGAAGAAATGCCGATCGTCCGCGTCAGACCGCAAAATCTGGATTTGGATGAAAAAGAGCTGCAAAATATCATCGAGCGAGAATTCGGTCCGGAAAAGCATATTCTCTACCGTGCACCGGTAAAATCGGAAAGCTCCGAGGTTTCTCTTCCGCCACGCAAGCAGGAATATCTGATCGTTGACGGCTACAATATGATTTTCGCTTGGGACGGTCTGCGTGAGCAGGCACAAACGGATATTTCGGGCGCCAGAGAGCGTCTGCTGGATATTCTGAGCAACTACTGCGGCTATCATCCCTGTGAGCTGGTCGTGGTATTTGACAGCTACCGTGTTAAGGGCGGCACCGGCTCAAAAACGAAACACGATAATCTGCGCATTGTCTATACTAAGGAAAACGAAAGCGCCGATCTCTATATTGAAACGCTTGTCGGAAAAATCGGCAAAAACTACCGTGTCCGCGTTGCTACCTCCGATGCTCTGATCCAGCTTTCTGCGCTTCGCAGCGGTGTTCTGCGTGTGTCCGCCGGTGAACTGCTGAACGAAATTGAGAGCGTCAATGAAAAGATTGCGCAGGTCATCCGTCAGCTGCACGAAGAAGCTCGCCGTGCGGCAATTCAGAATAATCCCATGCGCAAAATTGAGATTCAATAGCGCAAACATTTCCCCTTTATACCATCATAGACTTTTTTCAAAAAGCATGATATAATAGAAAAAGAATTTGCACCTGAGGAAACGATTATGGTATTTTCGTCCGCAGTCTTTTTGTTCTTATTTTTGCCGCTCGTGCTGCTGATTTATTATAATCCTTTTATTCGCAGCCGTTCGTTTCGCAATATTTTTCTGTTTCTTGCAAGCATTCTGTTCTATGCATGGGGAGAGCCTGTCTATGTTCTTTTGATGCTTTCCTCCATTCTTGTTAACTGGATGTTCGGAAGATTCATTATGGCAGGCAGGAACAGTACCGTAATTACCGTGCTTGCCGCCGTCTACAATCTTGCATTTCTGTTTGTTTTCAAATATCTGGACTTTGCAATTACAAATTGCAACAACCTGCTGAATTTATCCATTCCCCTTTTCGGCATCGAGCTTCCGATCGGTATCTCCTTTTATACCTTTCAGGCAATGTCCTATGTGATCGACGTCAAACGCAAGCCGGAGCTGGCGCAGCGCAGTCTGCTGGATGTCGGACTGTATATTGCCTGTTTCCCGCAGCTCATTGCCGGACCGATCGTGCGTTACGAAACCGTTGCGCTGCAAATTCGGGAGCGGAAAGAAACATGGGATGGTTTTACCGTCGGACTGCGCCGTTTTCTATGGGGTCTTGCAAAAAAGGTAATTCTTGCCAATCAGCTTGCCAAATACGCTGACCTCGCCTTTGACGGAACAGCGCTTTCCACCGGTCTTGCATGGCTCGGCGCTGCGGCGTATATGCTGCAAATCTATTTTGACTTCTCCGGCTACTCGGATATGGCAATCGGACTTGGCAGGATGTTCGGCTTCCGATTTGACGAAAACTTCAATTATCCCTATGCCGCCTCCTCTATTACGGATTTCTGGCGCAGGTGGCATATCTCCCTTTCCACATGGTTCCGCGACTATGTATACATCCCTCTGGGCGGCAACCGTGTCCGTCCTGCCCGTCATATTCTGAATCTCTTTCTGGTCTGGCTGCTGACCGGCATCTGGCACGGTGCGAACTGGACCTTTATCCTTTGGGGACTGATTTACTTCCTCCTGCTGATGCTGGAAAAATATACGCCCCTGAAGCGTATGCCGAAGTTTTTCGGCCATATCTATACCCTGCTATTCGTTTGCCTTTGCTGGGTACTGTTCCGTGCAACCTCTCTACACGGTGCGCTTGACTACCTGAAAGCAATGGTCGGCGCTGCACCGCTTGGCATTTGGGACGGAAATGCCAGCATCGCGCTGACAAACGGACTGATCTATTTCCTTCTCGGCGGCGTTCTGAGCTTCCCCGTTATCCCCTTTTTTTCGAAAAAAGCATTTGTGCAAAAACCCGCTGTCCGTTATTTGCTTGCAGGTTTTCAGCTTCTGGTCTTTTTGCTGACCGTCGGTTTTATTCTCAACAGCACATATGATCCGTTTATCTATTTTAATTTCTGAGGTACTGGTATGAAACGATTAACACCAAGTACTCTTCTGACCGTTATTGTTTTGCTGATTCTTTTTGTTGGCGGCGGCAGTATGCTTTGGGGTGAGTTTTTCACGCCGAAAAGCCATCCTGCTGAAAACGCCATTGACTGGCGCATACAGTATCCGTTTGCAAATTCCGAAGCCGCACCCCCGACGCTTTCTAAGGAAACAGAGCTTTCCTATTATTCCGTTGTAACTGATTTTCAGCAACGCCTGGAAAACAGCAGCGACTATATTCTATGCAGGCAGCCGTTTTTAGAGCTTTGCGGTGCATTTCGCCGCGTGACGCTGCAAACCAAAACAGACGACATCGTACTTTTGAAAAACGGATACCTGACGACCACCGTTGCGCCGACAGATGAAGCAGCTGCCGCAAAAATTGCAGACAGCGTGATTCGATTTGCACACGCCACGCAAGAAAGCGCCACCCCGTTTGTCTATATTCAGGTACCGCAGAAGGTCTGCCGCTATGACGATGAAATGCCGCTCGGCGAAATTTCGTACATCAATGAAAATTTTGACCGTCATCTTGCGCTTCTGCAAGACGCCGGCGTTGACACACTCGATTTACGTGACCGTCTGCACGCAGACAACCTCGACCATTATTCCATGTTCTTCCGCACCGATCACCACTGGCTGATGTCCTCCGGACTCTGGGCGGCAAAAACGATCTGCGAAGACCTGAACAATCGCTGTGGCTTCCGTTTCGACACTACAATACTTGATCGAAGTCAGTACAGCGAAAAGACATGGAAGGATCATTATCTCGGAACGCAGGGGCGTACCGTAACGCAAGGCTACATATCCCCCGATGATTTTACGATCCTGCTTCCTGCCTTTGAAACGGATTTCCATGTAGATCATCCCGACAAAGCACTTTCTTTGGACGGCAGTTTTTCCGAAACCATGTTTGATTGGGAAATGATGGAAAACCCGAATTTCTATGAATCCAGTGCCTATGAGGCGATTCTCTGCGGAAACCGACCCCTGACGCGGATTATTAACAACAATCTGCCGGACGGTCCGCGCATTATGATCGTCCATGACTCCTATTTTACCGTTGTTGCGCCCTTCCTTGCCAACGTCTGCGGCGAAATTGATTTACTCGACATTCGTGCGGCAAACGGCAATTTTAACGGCAGTCTCGATGCGTATCGGGAAGAAATGCAGCCTGATCTTGTCCTTGTTGTTTTGTGCTCTCCGGAATGTATTGACCGTTCCGAACAACCATAGAAATATTATTTAGGAGGTAGTCTATGTCCACTCTGTTAGTTCGTAACATTTCCTCGCTTGTCACCTGCAATGACGCCGATGAAGTTCTTCAGAATGTAGATATCTACTGCGAAGACGGCGTGATCCGCGCCATCGGAAAAGCATTGCCGCAGAAGGCAGACCGCGAAATTGACGGCACAAATCTTCTGTGCTATCCCGGTCTGATCAACACCCACCATCATCTGTACCAGCAGTTCTCCCGTAACCTGCCGCAGGTGCAGAACATGGAGCTGTTTGACTGGCTCAAAACGCTCTATGAAATCTGGAAAAACCTCGACACCAAGGTCATCCGCTATTCCGGTCTGACCGGCATGGGTGAGCTGATGAAGAACGGCTGTACCACCTGCTTCGATCACCATTATGTTTTCCCGGCAGGCAGCGGCGACCTGATTGGTATGCAGATGGCAACCGCCGATGAGCTCGGTATGCGTATGGTATCCTCTCGCGGCAGCATGGACCTGTCCGTCAAGGATGGCGGTCTGCCCCCCGATAGCGTCGTTCAGACCGTTGACGAGATCATGAAGGACAGTGCACGTCTGATCGAGCAGTACCACGATCCTTCCTTCGGCTCCATGCATCAGATCGTACTGGCTCCCTGCTCACCGTTCTCTGTTTCGGCAGAGCTTCTGCGCCAGTCTGCAATTCTTGCCCGTCAGTACGGTGTGCGTCTGCACACGCATCTGTGCGAAACAAAGGACGAGGAAAACTACACGCTTTCCCGCTGCAATATGCGTCCGCTTGAATACATGGAATCTCTCGGCTGGATCGGCGACGATGTCTGGTATGCTCACGGCATCCACTTCAACACCGAAGAGCTGGACATTCTTGCAAAGACCGGCACCGGTGTCGCTCACTGCCCGGTTTCCAACATGAAGCTTTCCTCCGGCATCGCTCGCATCCCTGAAATGCTCGAGCGCGGTGTCAAGGTCGGTCTGGCAGTTGACGGCAGCGCATCTCAGGACGGCTCCAACCTGCTTGAAGAAATCCGTATCTGCTTCCTGCTGCACCGCCTGAACTCCTCTGCGAAGGCTCCCAGCGGCTACGATGTTCTGAAAATGGCAACCCGCGGCTCCGCTTCCCTGCTCGGCAGAACGGACATCGGCTCCGTCGAAGTTGGCAAGTGTGCTGACTTCTTCATGGTCGATTCCCGCAGACTTGAGCTGGTCGGCGCGACCTATGATCCGAAGAACGTATTCGGCACGGTCGGTCTGCGCGGCGCAGTCGACTACACCGTCGTCAACGGCAAGGTCACCGTGGATAACGGTCAGCTTGTCAACATCGACGAGCCGGTCATCGCAGAAGAAGCACGCAAGGTCTGCGACGAATATCTGGCAAAATAAATCCGTGAAAAATGCCGCGATGCAATCAAAAAGCATCGCGGCATTTTTCATATTTTATCTATGAAGGATTCTCGCCGGTATTGGTCGGTGGACCTTCATCGCACCCTTCGGGCAGAATTCCTGACAGCAGAAGCAGCGGATACAGACCTTGTAATCCACCCTTGCCTTTTTCTCCCGAATGGCAATCGCTTTCGCAGGGCAGACGTTGGCGCACAGTCCGCAGCCGACACATTCGCTTTTTTTCAGCTTCGGATAGGAACGCAAGGCATGCTTGGCAATTTTGCCGAATGCCTTTCCCAAAACGCCGGGCAGCATCGTATCAAACTGCATACCTCTGCCGCGCTCAATGCGTTCAAAATCAGGCAGAATATAATCCTCCACGCTGCCTTCCACGGAAATATCCTCTGTGTTTTCCGATACTAATCCGTAATTTACCGCTGCCTTTAATGTCGGAACAGCCATCGGGTCCAAACCGATCAGCTTTGCGCAGATCATATCCAGCTTATGACAATTCTTGCCTGCCAGAAGCGCACCCATCTGGCGTGGCGTGCCGGCAGTCGGACCGTTTCCCTCCATGGCAAGCACAGCATCGACAATATAGAGTGACGGCTTAAAATAATCGTTCAGATCAATGATCATTCCGGCAAAATCCAGCGGGTCGGGATATCGGAAATGATACTCCGGCTTCATCGTACCGGGTACGGCGCCGAACAGGTTTTTCGTTGCAGCAGAAAGGCACATCATGCCGTGGCTTTTCAGCTTGCAGAAGCTGATGATCGCATCCGCGCCGTCGAGCCATGAGGTATAGGAGAAACGCTTTGCAACGTGCGCCTGCTCAAAGCTCGCATTCTTCATTCCGAAATCATGATTGAGCGCTCCGCCGGCTTCCTCAACCGCGTGCAGACCCGTTACGGAATAAACATGATTCAGTACCGCCGCATTGTACAGATTTCCGGGGCTGTCACCGACGATCACGGAAGCACCGCGTGCAGCCAGTTTGCGTGTCAGCGCGGCAAGAAGTGCCGGATGCGTCGTTGCAGCAGTCTCCGGCTTCATTGCGGCAACCAAATTAGCCTTTATTGCGATTTTCATTCCCGGTTTGACCCAGTCAAGCCCTCCGAACGGTGCAAGCACTTCGTCAAGCGCACGGTCACAAACTTCTTTTTGATAGCTTTCGCAGCGTACAATGGACACATCCGGCATTTTTCTCTGCTCCTTTTGCATTCTTATTTTCATCATATCATAATCCCGATAAATGTCAATCCGTTCGGCGAAGGTGAATAACCGTACATTTTGCTCAAAAACAGCGAAATATATTTGTAAAAAACACCAATGAAAAAATGTTGAAAAAATACGAGAAAATCTGTATAATATTTAATGTAATTAAAGATTGATAGCTGTAACGAAGTGCTGCGCGCACGGGCTTAACGACTATCACTCAGGGTTACTTGAGTGGAGATGTTGGACAAGGTGTTCACATCCCCATTTTTTGTTTATTGAAACCATTTAACAGGAGGAACTATTATGTACATTCTTGCAAACGGCAAGCTGATCACCAGAAGTGAAACACTTCCCTATCTGCCCGATGGCGGCGTTGTCATCGACGGCACCAAGATCAAGGAAGTCGGCAAAACCGCTGATCTGAAGGCCAAGTATCCCGATGCGGAGTTTATCGATGCCAAGGGCGGCGTTATCATGCCTGCACTCATCAATGCTCATACGCATATTTATTCCGCACTTGCCCGCGGCCTGAGCATCAAGAGCAACAACGCCGACAACTTTTATGATGTTCTCGACAAGCAGTGGTGGGCAATTGACCGTCATCTCTACATGGGCGGCACAAGAGCTTCCGCAAATGCTCTCTATATCGACTGCATTAAGCAGGGCGTTACCACCGTATTTGACCATCATGCATCCTACGGCGAAATTCCCGGCACGCTGCACACCATCGCGGAATCTGCCAAAAAGTTCGGCATCCGTTCCTGCCTTTGCTACGAAGTATCCGACCGTGACGGCGAAGAAAAGTGCCTGCAGGGCATCAAGGAAAACGCTGATTTCATCACCGAGTGCGAAAAGAACAAGGATCCGATGCTCGCTGCTATGTTCGGCGGTCACGCTCTGTTCACCATTTCCGACAAGACCTTTGAGCGCATGGTAGAAGCCAACAACGGCCGTACCGGCTACCATATCCACGTTTCCGAAGGCTGGAACGATGTTTACGATTCCATTCAGAACTATGGCAGACGCCCGGTCGAAAGACTGCGCGACCATGGCATTCTCGGCGAAAAGACCATCCTCGGCCACTGCATCCATGTCACCGACAAGGAAATCGACCTGATCCGTGAGACCGGCACCATGGTCGTCAACAACCCCGAATCCAACATGGGCAACGCTGTCGGTACCTGCCCGGTACTGCCGCTGTACAAGAACGGCATCCTGCTCGGTATGGGCACTGACGCTTACACCAACGATATGCTTGAGTCCATCAAGGTCGCTCTGATCGCTCAGAGACAGAACGCAGAGCTGCCGAACGTCGGCTGGTGCGAAGTTACCGATATGCTCTTCAAGAACAATGCAAAGATCGGTGCAAAGTACTTCCCGGACAAGATCGGCGTTCTCGAAGCCGGCGCCGCAGCTGACGTTATCGTCATGGATTACAAGCCGTTCACCCCGTTCTCCTCTGCCAACATCGACGGTCACATGATCTTCGGTATGACCGGCAGACAGTGCCAGACCACCATTGCTAACGGCAAGGTCCTGATGAAGGACCGCGAGCTCATCGGCATCGACGAGGAAGCCGAAAACGCTTACATCCTTGAAGAGTCCAAGAAGCTCTGGGGCGATCTGAACAACTGCAAGTACGACGAACACGGCGAAATCTGATGCTTTATCAGCTATCATAAACTCGTAAAATCCAATCGGAGGTTAAACAAATGTCTGAAAAAATGTATCCCATTCCCTTTAAGTCCCTGATGAATTGGATCGTCACCGAATACAGCCGCGAAGGCGAAATTTTCGGTGTCCACGCTCCGTATATCGCAAAGGGAAAAACTCTCCCCATCTTCGGCGAGAAGATCGAGACTCCGTTCGGTCCGGCAGCAGGTCCCAACAGCCAGCTGGCACAGAACATCATCGCTTCCTACATGGCAGGCGCTCGTTTCTTTGAAGTCAAGACCGTTCAGAAGATGGACGGTCATGATTTGGCAGTTTGCGTTCCCCGTCCCTGCATCCTTGCTGACGACGAAGGCTACAACCAGGAATGGTCCACCGAGCTGACTGTCCCGCAGGCACAGGACGAGTACATCAAGGCATGGTGCGCTCTGAAGGTTCTGTCCAAAGTCTACGGCTTCGGCGATCCCGACGGCTTCGTTATCAATATGTCTGTCGGCTACGATCTCGAAGGCATCAAGGGCGATAAGGTCAACACCTATATTGAAAATATGAAGGACGCTTCCAACACCAAGCAGTTTGCTGAGTGCAAGGAAGTCCTCAAGGAAATCTTCCCGGAAGAAGCAGAATTCATTGATGCGATCTCCCCGAACGTTTCCCGCTCCATTACCCTGTCCACCCTGCACGGCTGTCCTCCCGATGAGATCGAGCGAATTGCTACCTACCTGATCTCTGAGAAGAAGGTCAACACCTTTGTTAAGTGCAACCCGACCATCCTCGGCTACAAGACCGCTCGCAGCATTCTCGACTCCATGGGTTATGACTACATCGTATTCGATGAGCATCACTTCAACGAGGACCTGCAGTGGGCCGATGCCGTCCCGATGTTTGAGCGTCTGCAGGCTCTGGCCGACAAGACCGGCGTTGAATTCGGTCTGAAGCTGTCCAACACCTTCCCGGTCGACACCACACGCGGCGAGCTGCCCGGCGACGAAATGTATATGTCCGGTCGTTCCCTCTTCCCGCTGACCATTGAGATGTGCAACCGCGTTTCCAAGCAGTTCAAGGGCAAGATGCGTCTGTCCTTCGCAGGCGGTGCAGAATTCTTTAACTGTGACAAGCTGTTCGCCGCTGGCATCTGGCCGATCACCGTTGCCACCACCATCCTCAAGCCCGGCGGATACAACCGTCTGAAGCAGATGTGCGAAAAGGTCGAAGGTATGCCCTTCAAAGCATTTGCAGGCACCGATTCCGCAGCAATCGAAGCTCTCTCCATTGACAGCCACACCAACTTCCATCACCTCAAGCCCATCAAGCCGATCCCCGCTCGTAAGAGTGAAGAGCGTGTTCCCTGGCTGGATTGCTTCCAGGCTCCGTGTAAGGGCGGCTGCCCCATCCATCAGGATATTCCCGAATACATCGAGCTGTGCAAGAAGGGTCTGTACGGACCGGCTCTGAAGCTCATCACCGAAAAGAACGCTCTGCCGTTCATCACCGGCACCATCTGCGCACATCGCTGCCAGAACAAGTGCACCCGTAACTTCTACGACGAATCCGTCCAGATTCGTGATACCAAGCTCATCGCAGCACAGAAGGGCTTCAATGCTCTGATGGCTTCCATCAAGGCTCCGGCTAAGGTCGAAGGCAAGAAGGTCGCTATCATCGGCGGCGGCCCGACCGGTATGGCTGCTGCATACTTCCTCGGTCGTGAAGGCGTCGAAACCACCATCTTCGAGCGCGAAAACTCCCTCGGCGGTGTTCCGCGTCATGTTATCCCCGCTTTCCGTATCACCGACGAAGCGATTGACAAGGACGTTGCTCTGATGCAGAAGTACAACGTTGAAGTCAAGCTCGGTGCACCGGCTCCCTCTGTTGAAGAACTCAAGAAAATGGGTTACACTCATATCCTCCTCGCTGTCGGCGCATGGAAGGCCGGCAAGCTCGATATCGAAGGCAATGTTGTCGGCGTTATCGGTTGGATGAAGGAAATGAAGAAGGAAGTCAAGCCCTGCCTGTCCGGTTCTGTCGTTGTTGTCGGCGCAGGCAACACCGCTATGGACGCTGCCCGTGTTGCAAAACGCATGGGCGCAGACGCTACTATCGTATATCGCCGCACCAAGAAGTACATGCCGGCTGACGAGCATGAGCTGAAGCTCGCAATCGAAGACGGCGTCAAGTTCGTTGAGCTGGCTGCTCCTGTCAAGCAGGCAGACGGCAAGCTGAAGCTTGAAAAGATGGTTCTCGGTGAGCCCGATGCTTCCGGTCGCCGCAGCCCCGTTGCTACCGGCGAATTCTTCGAAATTCCCTGCGATCTGGTCATTTCCGCTGTCGGCGAAAAGGTCGCCGCTGACCTGATGGCAGCAAACGGCATCGAAATGGGCCGCAAGGGTCCCGATTCAAGACCAACATCGACGGCGTTTACGCTGCAGGCGACTGCCACCGCGGTCCTGCTACCGTTGTTGAAGGCATTGCTGACGCTGCAAAGTTTGCAGAAATCGTCATCGGTAAGGCCCATGAGTATGAGATTCCCGAGCAGGCTTACGTCACCAAGGCAGAAGCCATTGCAAAGAAGGGCATCCTGAAGATGAGCAAGGACGCTTGCTGCGAAGGCAGTCGCTGCCTCGACTGCAACACCGTCTGCGAAAACTGCGCAGACTCCTGCCCGAACCGTGCAAACGCTGTCATCAAGATGGCTGACGGACGTCACGAGATCCTGCACGTTGACAAGATGTGCAACGAGTGCGGCAACTGCACGCACTTCTGCCCGTACGCTTCCGAGCCGTGCCACGATAAGTTCACCATCTTCCAGACCGATGAAGACATGACCGATTCCAAGAACTTCGGTTTCTGCTTCCTGGGTGGCGACAAGGTCCGTGTCCGCCTGACCGAAGACAAGGTCTACGATCTGAGCGAGGCAAACGATCTGCCGAAGGACATTGAAATCTTCATTCTCACCGTCAAGGAAAAGTACAGCTACCTGTACAAATAATCCCTAAATCGCATTTGCGGCGCCTCGAATTTCGAGACGCCGCTTTTTTGTGTTGCTATTTGCCGTCCAAATTTGGTATAATATAGGTTAAAGCAGAAACATATGCAGGAGGAATTCTTATGCCGACCGAAAAACTATATTATGTAAACCAATATCAAAAGGAAGCGCAGGCAACCGTTCTTTCCTGCACGCCGAAAAAAGGCGGCTTTGAAATCCTGCTCGGCAAAACGATTTTCTATCCGACCGGCGGCGGTCAGCCCTGCGATTTGGGCACGATCAACACGGCAAATGTATTGGATGTTTCCGAGCGTGACGGCGAGATCATCCATCTTTGTGATGCACCCCTCCCCGTTGGAGAGACAGTCCTGTGCAAAATTGATTGGAATCGCCGTTTTATGCTGATGCAGCAGCACTCCGGCGAGCATTTGGTTTCCGGCACGGTACATAACCGTTTTGGCTATGAAAATGTCGGCTTTCATATGGGCAGTGAATTCATCACGATTGATTTCAGCGGAGAACTTTCCATGCAGGATTTGCGCGAAGTGGAAGCAGCGGTCAACGATGTCATTTATCAGAATATCAAGACCGAGTTTCTGTATCCGGACGAAAAAACACTTCCCACCATCCCCTACCGCAGCAAAAAAGAGCTTTCCGGTTGGGTACGCATTGTAAAATTCGGCGAGGTTGATTCATGTGCGTGCTGCGGTATGCACGTTGCGCAGACCGGCGAAATCGGTCTGGTAAAGCTGATTTCTACCACAAAATTCCATGAAGGCTCCCGCGTAGAACTACTTTGCGGCAAACGCGCATTGGAATACCTAAACAGGGTTGCAGAGCAGAACCGTGAAATCTCTTCCATTTTATCGGCAAAGCCGTTTGCAACCGCAGCCGCTGTGCGCCGTGTCAGCGAAGAACTTTCTTCGGCGCAGTATCGTACCGTCAATCTGGAAAACCGACTGTTTGCCATGAAAGCCGATGCGCTTAAAAACGCCGGTGATGTGCTTCTCTTTGAAGATGCCATGCAGCCCGATGCCGTGCGCCGTCTTGCCGATGCCGTTGTGCAGAAATGCGGCGGTCTTTGCGCTGTCTTCTCCGGTGAGGGCGGAAATTACAAATACGCCCTCGGATGTCAGAATGCTGACATTCGGGAAACGGTCAAAGCACTCAATGCTGCCTTAAACGGGCGCGGCGGCGGAAAACCGAATTTCGCACAAGGCTCCGTTGCGGCCTCCCGAACAGAAATCGAAGCATTTTTCCAAAAGAAAGCAGAGGAATAACACTATGATCGCTCCGCTCTGCCCGATCTGCGGCGAAAAACTGACAACCGAAAAGCCTGCGTGGGTCTGCTTCAACCGCCACAGCTTTGATGTGGCACGTCAGGGTTATGTAAACCTATTGACGGTGTCGCAGAAGCATTCTCTGCACCCCGGAGACTCCTCTGTAATGGTCGCTGCACGCCGCAGCTTCCTTAACGAAGGCTACTATCTGCCGATTGTTGATACCCTGCAAAAACTGATTACACAATTTGCCCCGAATGCCGAAACCGTTTTGGATGCCGGCTGCGGAGAAGGATATTACCTTTCACACATTGACATTCCTGAACGCTGGGGTATTGATATTTCCAAAGATGCCGTCCGCTTTGCTGCTGTACGCGAGAAAAATGCGAACTGGCTGACTGCAACGGCAGCGCATCTTCCCTTTCCAGACGCTTCCTTTGATATTCTCCTATCCATGTTTGCACTGACGGCAGCGCATGAATTTGCCCGCGTTCTGAAAGAAAACGGCATTTTTATTCAGGTCCTTGCCGGCGAGCATCATCTTTCTGCGCTCAAGTCGATCATTTATCCGACACTTTTGCAGAAGGATAAAACGCTGCATCCGGATTTAGAAGGCTTTTCGCTGCTGCATGAAGAAACACTGCACTTTGATTTTGAGCTGAACGGACATGAAATGATACAGAATTTGCTGTATATGACACCGCACGCATGGCGGATTTCCCCGGAGGGAGCAGAGGCTTTGGCAAAAACAGAACATCTGTCTGACCGTGCAGAGGTCGTTTTCAACGTGTACGGTAGACAGTAACGGAAAAATCTGTTAAAATAAACCTACTATCTGATTATTGGAGTTTTGCGAATGCTCGACAAGCTGAAACTGGTTGAAGAAAAATATATAGAGCTGTGCGCCCGTACAGAGCAGCCGGATTTTTATGCCGATCCGAAAAAGGCAGCTGCATACCTGAAAGAGCAGAAGGAAATGGAGCCGGTCGTGAATGCCTACCGTGCCTATCTCCGTGCCAGACAGGATATGTCCGATGCGCTGGAAATGATGAGCAGCGATCCTGAAATGAAGGAATTCTGTCAGGAAGAATATTCTGCAGCAAAAAACCGCAGCGAAGAACTGGAGCAGGAATTAAAGCTTCTTCTGCTGCCGCATGACCCGAATGACAACAAGAGTGTCATCATGGAAATCAGAGGCGGTGTCGGCGGCGAAGAAAGTGCGCTGTTTGCGCACAGTCTGTTCCGAATGTACAATCTCTACGCTGCTTCGAAGGGATGGACCGTTGAGCTGCTTAACTACAGCGAGACCGAGCTTGGCGGTATTAAGGAAGCCGACTTTGAAATCCACGGAAACGGCGCCTATTCCCGACTGAAATTCGAATCCGGCGTACACCGTGTGCAGCGCGTTCCCGAAACGGAATCCGGCGGACGGGTGCATACCTCCACGGCGACGGTCGCAGTGCTTCCCGAAATGGAAGAGGCCGACGTCAACATCCGTCCGGAGGATATAGAAATGCAGGTGTACCGTTCCTCCGGTGCAGGCGGTCAGCATATCAACAAAACCTCCTCCGCTGTCCGACTGATCCACAAGCCATCCGGCATTGTCGTTTCCTGTCAGGAAGAGCGCAGTCAGTTCCAAAACCGCGAAAAATGTATGCTCATGCTCTCATCCAAGCTATATCAGATCGAACAGGAGCGCATTGAAAGCGAGTATTCCGGTCAGCGCAGAAGTCAGGTCGGTATGGGTATGCGCAATGAGAAAATCCGCACCTATAATTTCCCGCAAAGCCGCGTTACCGATCATCGCATCGGTTTGACGCTGTATAAAATTGACTCTATCATGAACGGCGATCTTGACGAGGTGATTGATGCCCTTGTCAGCGCCGATCAGGCAGAAAAACTCCGTGAAAGCGGTGAATCAACATGAAAACACTGATGCTGTCCGCATCGGATAAAAATGCTCCTGTCAAAGCGGCAAAAATCATTCAGCAAGGCGGTCTGGTCGCCATTCCGACGGAAACCGTCTACGGCTTGGGCGCAAATGCAATGGATGAAGAAGCTGTTGCAAAAATCTTTCTTGCAAAGGGTCGTCCGCAGGACAATCCTTTGATTATTCACATTTCCTGCGCAGAGGAACTGAATCTCTACTGCCATGACATTCCGCAATCAGCTTGGCTTCTGGCAGAGCATTTCTGGCCCGGTCCTCTGACAATGGTACTTCCCGTCCGCAACTGCGTGCCGAAGCGCACCACAGCCGGATTGGATACGGTTGCTGTCCGCTGCCCGAAAACCGAAGTGACTCGTGCGTTAATTCGGGAAGCCGGCGTACCGATTGCAGCACCGTCTGCCAATCTTTCCGGCAAACCCTCCACCACAACCGCTGCCCATGTGCTGCACGATTACGGCACCGACGGCAAAATTGACGCGATCATTGACGGCGGTCCCTGTGAGGTCGGCGTAGAATCCACCATCGTGGATTTGACCGGCGAAAAGCCGCGCCTTCTCCGTCCGGGCGGAATTACGCCGGAGGAGCTAACCGCACTTTTAGGCGAATTGGAAATTGACCGCGCCGTTCTCGGTCAGATTTCGAACGATACCGTTGTCCGCGCCCCCGGAATGAAGTATAAGCACTATGCTCCGAGCGCGGAGGTATATATCATTAACGGCACAACAGAAGCTGCCGCAGCCTACATCCACCGTCATTTTTCAGACGGTGATGCCGTGCTTTGCTATGAGGAAGAGCTGCCCTTGTATGAAGGCTGCAATCCGACAGCATACGGCTCAATTCAGAATGTTAAGACACTTTCCGCCGGTTTATTTGCGGCACTTCGCGCACTCGACCGTCCGGAAATCAAAACGATTTATGCCCGTTGTCCCGAGGGCGGTGGTGTTGCATACGCCGTCGGTAACCGTCTGAAAAAAGCCGCCGCTTTCCGCATCGTTAACGCGGAGGACGAAGCATGAAAATTATCGGTATTACCGGCTGCACGGGAAGCGGAAAAAGCACGCTCCTGAAAGCTGCCGAAGCGCTGGGCGGTCTGTGCATTGACTGCGACGTGCTTTACCACTCGCTTTTGAAAACCGACAAGCAAATGCTTGCGGATATTGAAGCGCATTTTCCGGGCAGCGTGCAGCAGGGCGAATTAAATCGCAAAGCATTGGGTAACCTTGTATTTGGCAACAATTCCGCTTTGCTTGAATTGAATAGTATCACGCATAAAGTCGTCTGCCGCGAAGTGCAAAGGCTTCTTTCTCAAAGCAATGCACCGTTTGCCGCAATCGACGCAATCGGTTTATTTGAAAGCGGTCTGGCAGATTTGTGCGATATTACAATCGCCGTTTCCGCGCCGGAAAATCTGCGGATCGAGCGTTTAATGGTTCGTGACGGTATTTCGCGCGAGTATGCAGAAAAACGCATTCGGGCGCAAAAATCCGACGAAGAATTCCGCACACTTGCGGATATGGTATTGGAAACGCACGGTAACACGCCGGAAGAATTTATCAATCACTGCAAGCAGTTTTTGGAAGGAGTATTATTTCCTATGACAGAAAAGAACTACGAAGTAATGCGAAAAGAATTACTCTTCTCACCGAAGAACGGTTATGACAGGATCTCGGATGCAGACCGCGCACAGATGGAGCCGTACTGCAAGGAATATATGCAATTCATCAGTGCCTGCAAAACAGAACGCGAAGCGGTTTCCTGGATGATTGCCGAGGCGGAAAAGCACGGCTATCGTGCCTTCGTTCCCGGAATGCGCTTAAACCCAGGTGACAAGGTCTATGCAAACGGCTATGGCAAGTGTGTCATTTTCGCAAAGATCGGCGCAGAGCCTTTGAATAAAGGCACGCATATCTGCGCTGCACATCTGGATTCTCCGCGAATGGATCTGAAGCCCAATCCGCTCTACGAAGATTGTGAAATGTCCTATTTCCGCACGCATTATTACGGCGGAATCAAAAAATACCAATGGACAACCATTCCGCTGGCACTGCACGGCGTTGTAGCAAAGAAAGACAGAAGTGTCATCACCGTTAAAATCGGCGAAGATGCAGACGATCCCGTTTTTTGTGTGACCGATCTTTTGGTGCATCTTGCTGCCGATCAGATGAAAAAGACGCTTGCCGAAGGTGTTACCGGCGAAAATCTGCGTGTTATCCTCGGCAGCAAACCGCTGAAGGATGATGAAGGTGCTGACCGCATCCGCTTTGCAACTATGTGCCTGCTGAACGAAAAATACGGCATTACGGAAGACGATTTTCTTTCTGCGGAACTGACAATGGTACCTGCAGGTCCTGCACGCGATGTCGGATTTGACCGGAGCCTGATCGCAGCCTACGGTCATGATGACCGTGTATGCGCCTACGCTTCTTTCCGCCCGATGTTAGAGCTTGACACACCGAAAAAAACAGCTGTCTGCGTCCTTGTTGACAAGGAGGAAATCGGCTCGGAAGGCATCAGCGGTATGCAAAGCCAGTTCTTTGAAACCTTTATGGAAGACCTGTGCAAGGCAACAGGCGCCGACATTCGCCGCTGCTTTGAAAACTCCTTCTGCCTGTCCGCAGATGTCACCAATGCATACGATCCCCTCTATGCCGAAACCTGCGAGAAGAGCAACAACACCCGTATCAACTACGGTACCGGCATTTTCAAGTACACCGGTGCACGCGGAAAGAGCACTGCATCCGATGCATCTGCCGAAGTCATGGCATATGTCCGCAAGCTGTTTTCTGACCACGACGTGATCTGGCAGACCGGCGAGCTTGGCAAGGTCGATCAGGGTGGTGGTGGAACGGTTGCCTGCTATATGGCAAAACGCAACATCGAAACAGTCGATGCAGGCGTTCCGGTTTTGTCCATGCATTCTCCGATGGAGCTGGTTTCCAAGCTGGATACCTATATGACCTATAAAGGCATGAAGGTGTTTTACGAAGATTGATAAAAAGCAGCTGCCGCGTGTTCAAACGAGCACGCGGCAGCTGCTTTATGACGAAATGATTAACCTTTTAATTTCGTGATATAATCCACGACACCCTGTACGGTTTCCAGTTCCTCAATATCTTCGGTCGGGATTTCGATTTCAAACGCATCTTCAAATTCTCCAATTAAAGATACCACATCAAAAGAGCTCAGACCAAGATCTGTCACCAGATTGGTTTCCGGTGTCAGACTATCTGTCTCGCCGGTATAATCACAAATAATCTGCGTTACTGCTTCGTACATAATTTCCTCCTCAAGAAATGCGGATCGTTGCCGCAATTTGGTTATCTTCTGATAGCGGATGATGCCGCAACAGCTTCCCGGATGCGGTATGGCACAGCTCCTTTGAAAGCAGCTGCACAGTTTTCACGCGCTTATACACCGGAAGTGTTTTGTTCATCTCCTGAATATTTTTCTGTAAATCATCAATCAGCGCTTCCAACCCAAGCTTTTCCAGTCGTTCCTCGTCCGGATAAACCAATGCGGTCAGGAAGTCCAATTCATTCACCTGTTCCAGACAGACACAGGCTTCCTTGACTCCCGGAATTCCCTGCAATTCGTTTTCCAGCTCCTCAGGTGAAACATTCTTACCGTTGCTCAGTACAAGGATATTCTTTTTTCTGCCGGAGATGAACAGAAAACCGTCTTTGTCAAGGTAGCCGAGGTCGCCGGTATGGAACCATCCGTCTGCATAAGCTTCGGCAGTCAGCTTCGGCATTTTATAGTAGCCCTGACTGACAATATCGCCGCGCACGAGGATTTCCTCATTTTCGATCCGCACTTCACCGTAGGGTGTCGGCATTCCGACAGAGCCGAGGCGGTGATATTTCGGCATATTGCAGCAGACGACCGGCGAACATTCCGTAATGCCGTATCCGGTCATAACGCGAATGCCCAGCTCATTCATTCCGCTGACGATTGGGCTTTCCAAATGCGCACCGCCGCAGATAATAGAGCGCAGCTCGCTGCCAAAGCCCTTTAACACCGGATAAAACAGGCGTTTTCTTTGGTCAATTCCGACCTTCAGCAGTGCATTGGAAAGCTTCACACCGCGCTGAATCTTCTCCGTCATTTCCTTGCGCTCGATCGCACGCCATGTCTGATGATACAATGCGCGGACGATCATCGGCACAAGCACCATAAACGTCGGCTTGAACAGCATGAAGTCCTTTTGCACATATTTCAGCCCTCTGCCGATACCGATTCGCATACCGCAATAAAGCGGCACGAGAATACCGGTCACAAGCTGAAATGCGTGCTGCGGCGGCAGAACGGTGAAAATAGAGTCCGTTTCATTTACACCGGTCAGAAGCTGACTGGCCTTCATATCACTTGTCAGGTTCTTATGCGACAGTAAAACGCCCTTGTTGATGCCGGTAGAGCCGGAGGTAAAGATAATTGCCGCAATATCGTCCGGTGCAGCTTTGCGCTCAAATTCTTTTGGAGCCTCAAATGCATAGCTTCCCCAATTACCGATCTGCCACTGCAGCGGTAAAACGGGGATCTCCGGACACAGTTCCTGCAAAGCAGGGACTAAATCACTGTCACAGATAACACATTGCACGTCCGTCTGCGCAAGATTTTTCTCCATTGCCTCTTTCGGCATATCCCGATCAATCAGCACAGCAGTCGCTGCCGAGCCGGAAATTGCCAAAAATGCCGAAATCCATTGATAGCTGTTTCGCCCGATCAGCGCGATCTGCGCTTTTTGAGGAATCAGTCTGTTCAGCACACTACTTAGAGAAAAAATATCATTCCGGAGCTGACTGTAAGGATAATCAACCGTTTCTTTATTCTCAAAAACCTGAATTACAGAGCTCGGGAAATGTTCCGTTGCCTGAATGACCAGATCCTGCAATGTTTCAATTTCATAGGGAATCTGCGCATGGCGGAAGGGTGATTTTTTCATAGTATCGGCATCCTGTTTTCTGATTTCAAAAATACATGGTTTATATTTTACTGGTTAATTGTAAAATCAAATTGAACAACTGAATAAAGAAGTGATCCATAGGCCTTCTTTTGGTAGAATTGAGTTACCACACATCAATAAACCAGAAGGAGAACACTATGGATCAACTCAATACTACCACATTTACACCCGATCGCGAAAGGGGTCAGCACTTAAAGTTTGAGGATCGCTGCAGCATCAAGATCTTTAAGAAGCTTGGATATTCTCTCCGCAGCATAGCTGCAGAGCTGAATTGCTCTCCTTCGACTGTCATGTATGAGCTTCGCAGAGGCACCGGCAAACGTAACGGCAGCCGAGGCCGTCTCCCTGAGTATTCTGCCAAGCGCGGCCAGACGAACTACGAGATCAACCGTTCAAGATGC